>Ga0315290_10000856_pt1 | contig 20501 bp, 12 predicted proteins | sample YL17G12_0_MG_FD_203627 | JGI IMG/M metagenome (GOLD analysis project Ga0315290, IMG submission 203627) | Sediment microbial communities from Yellowstone Lake, YNP, Wyoming, USA - YL17G12_0 | ecosystem: Environmental > Aquatic > Freshwater > Lake > Sediment | place: USA: Wyoming | collected... | reverse complement strand
ATCCTTACATTCTGCTATGATACAGGTGAGAGATATTTATCAATAGAGGGATTATTTTGATGCAAATCAACCTGTTCAATTAATATTGGTTAGTTGGAATATAATAGGTATTTCTCCCTGATCTTTGCAAATTTAGTCAGGGCTTCCTTCCAGGTTACCCTGATATCTTTAGCACTCATCCCCTCCTGTATCTGTTCCCTTAATACCGGACCCCCTGCAAGAACATCGAAATAGGGAGTAAAAAATTTATCTTTTTGGGGGAAATCGTTATATGCACCTATTATCCAATCCAGATCAAGCTCTGGTCTCGGTACCAATTTCTTTTCAATAGCATCCCTGAGATCCTTTCCGTAGCATTTAATTCCAAGAAGCGGAGGATTTTTCGCGCCTGGAAGGCTCTCCGGAGTAAAACTGAATCCTTTGTCGGTAAATTCGGGTGATCCATAGACCTGGAATGGGAAGGGAGTCCCCCTGCCGAGAGAAAGATTTGTCCCTTCAAAAAAGCAAATTGATGGATACAGATATACAGAGTTCTGGTTTGGCAGGTTTGGTGAAGGTTTTACGGGAAGTTCATAAGGAGTTTTATGAGTGTAATTTCTACACTTAATAACTGTAAGATCACATTTTACACTATTCTTCAGCCATCCCTCACCATTGATCATCTGAGCATATTCGCCCACCGTCATTCCATGCACAATGGGTACCGGATGCATGCCAACAAAAGAGCTGTGTGCTGTATCGAGGATATTCCCGTCAAAATAAAAACCATTCGGATTGGGTCTGTCAAGTACAAGACATTTCACATGATTTTCGGCACATGATTCCAGAATATAATGGAGAGTTGATATATACGTATAGAATCGTGCGCCTACATCCTGAATATCAAAAATTACAACATCAATCCCGGCAAGATCGTCAGCTGTTGGTTTCAGGTGGGAACCATAGAGACTTATTAAAGAGATACCTGTTTGGGGGTCTTTACCATTTTCGATTCTTTCGCCGGCATCTGCCATATTTCTGAATCCATGCTCCGGGGAGAATATCACTCTGATATTAATGCCAATTGACAAAAGATTATCAACCAGGTGTGTCTGTCCTACCATGGAAGTCTGGTTTGCAACTACAGCAATTGATTTACCTTCAATCATATCCCTGTAAAGTTCAATCTGGTATGATCCTGGAATTGGCGCTTTCTTAGCTCCGTAACACACTGTTAATGTGATGTTTACTGAAATAAGCAAGGTTATGTAGAGCAACTTTTTCATATGACTGGTATTTTCTCTGGTAAATGTAATAAGAACAAATTTTACTTCACTTCTTGAACCGTATATAAAAGTATCTCAATTTTCTTAAATTTGATGACTCAGAAAAAAGATGAACTTTCCCTATTTCATAGCTCAGAAGTTAATAAAAGGAAGACGCGAAGGTACTTCATTTTCACGTCCGATAAATGTCATTGCTATTATAGGCATTGCAATGGGTCTTGCCGTGATGATACTTGCCGTATCGATACTTACAGGCTTCAAACAGGAGATCAGGGAAAAAGTTGTCGGGTTCGGATCGCATATACAGATCATGAACTTCGATTCGAACATCTCATTCGAAACCATGCCAATATGCGATACACAGGAATTTGTTCCCAAAATAAAACAGATCCCGGGGATAAGACATTTGCAGGTATTTGCTACAAAAGCAGGAATTATAAAGACTGACGAGGATATTCAGGGTGTTGTGCTGAAAGGAATCGGAAGTGATTTTGACTGGAACTACTTCAGCAGCAACATGGTTGATGGCTCTGTGTTCACAGTCACTGATACCGGGCGCACCGATAAAGTGATCATTTCCAAAAAGATATCCGATATGCTGAAGTTAAAAACCGGGGATTCATTTGGAATGCATTTCATCCAGGATCCTCCGCGCAGCAGAAAGTTTACTATTTGCGGAATATATGAAACAAGCCTTGAAGAGTTTGATAAGATTTATGTTTTCTGCGATATAGGGCATATCAAACGGCTAAACGGATGGAAAGATGACCAGGTAAGTGGATTTGAAATATTCATTGATGATTTTGATGCGCTCGATGCCATGACCATGGCAGTAAGAGATGTCATCGGCTATAAAATAACAGAGGAAGATGATAAGTTTAAAGTAACTAACATCAGGATAAAATATCCCCAGATATTTGATTGGTTGAACTTTCAGGATATCAACGTTATCATTATTATTTTTCTTATGCTGGTTGTAGCCGGGTTTAACATGATATCAGGTTTGCTCATACTGATTCTTGAAAAAACCAATATGATAGGTATTCTTAAAGCGCTTGGTTCTGAAGATATTACAATACGCCGGGTATTTCTGTATCAGGCTGCTTATCTGATTGGTAAGGGATTGTTATGGGGTAATCTGATCGGTATCGGACTTGCATTTCTTCAGCTTAAAACCGGGATGATCACACTCGATCCAAGCTCATATTATATTAAAACTGTCCCTGTTAATCTTGAACTGGCACATATTCTATTGCTTAATGCTGGTACAATGGCTGCTATTATTTTTATGCTTATTGTTCCATCACAATTAATAAGCAGGATCACACCTGCAAAGGCAATAAGGTACGATTAAAAACTAAGGCAGAACGTAGTCTCTTTATCCGGAACTGACTTTACTTTCAGAGTTCCTCCATGTACCATCATTATCTGTTTTGAAATGCTGAGGCCAATACCAGATCCGTTCTGCCTGGTTGTAAAAAACGGAACAAATATCTCATCAAGATTTTCCTCAGATATTCCGGGACCATTATCAATTACACATATTTCGTGATGTTGATCAGGACCGATGCCTGCAACAATCATGATCTTCCCCGAAGGATTGTTTTCATTGGATTCAACGGCATTCTTTAAAAGGTTTATTAAAACCTGTGATATCAGGTTCTGATCAGCATATATTTCAAGATCAGCATCTTTCTGTGAAAAAGACAATTCTATTCTGCCGCTTTTTTCGAGTGAGTCATATAGGATCTTAACACGACTCATCAGGTCTGCCACCTTAAATAACTTCTTTCCCGGTTCCGGAACACGTGTCAGTTTCCGGTACGATTCAACAAATGACACCAGCCCTTTTCCCTGTTCCTTTATTACATTCAAACCCTGCAAAGTAGTAGCGATTGTTTTAACTGTTACCTGCTCAGGCAAAACCGGTTTTCCCCCGGCAATGAAAATGTGAGAAAGACTTTCAGAAAGGGATGTAATAGGCGTAATAGAATTCATAATTTCATGCATAAGAACTCTTATTAGTTTTATCCACGATTCAATCTCTTTTTCATCAAGTTCATTCTTGATATCCTGAATTGAAAGAATTACCATTTCACTATTATTCGTTTTGAATGAAGTGGCTTTAAGAGAGAGCTGAATCTCGCCCTGTTCAGTATTTATTGCAACTAATTTCCGCTCAAATGGCCTGATATTTTCTATTGTCTGAAAAAGCGTCTCATCTATTTTTTTAATTTGCTGCAGATGTGTGAGAACATCTACAGCCAGAAGCCTTTTTGCGGATGAATTGGAATGAAGTATAAATCCTTTATTATTATAGGTTATTATTCCCGTAGCAAGGTGTTCAAGTAATATCCTGAAATACTGCTCCTGCTGTCTGTTTTCTAATTTTAACTGCTGGATCTGTTGATTAACCCTGTTCATACTCTCGTAAATTTCCCTGACACTTCTGTTTTTCTCTTCAACCGGAAAAGAGAGATTTGAATCATCGTTTCTGACAGAATTGAAGAAGTAGCTGATCTTTTTGTTCATTATGTTCAAATAAGATATGAGACTGATTGTCAGAAAAACTATTGCAAAAAAACATAAAAGGGACATACGTAAAGATTGGTCTTCAACTATTAAATACCCAAGGAGAACAGACAGAATCACTATTAGAGAAACCCTGATAATAATATTAACATATAAATTCTTACTTATCATTGATCGGATTTTTTAAGTCTGTTATATAATGTTTGCCTTGTTATACCAAGTTGATCAGCAGCAGCAGTGAAGTTACCATTATTTTTTTCAAGCGCTTGTTGAATCATCTGTTTTTCCATCTCTTCAAGAGTAGTGAAAGGGTTGTTGGTGCTGACATAATTAGATTGCCTCAGATTCAAATCGTCAGGCTTTAAGATAGAGGTTTCACTTAATATCACTGCCTTTTCAATTGTATGCTGAAGCTCGCGGATATTGCCTGGCCATGCATACTTAAGAAGCTTATCATTGGCCTGCTGATTAATTTTCAGATTTGGTTTATTATATTTAAAAGAATATTTCTTTAAAAAGAAATCCGTCAGAATAATAATATCATTCCCACGGTCTCTCAAAGGAGGTAGTTCAACCTGAATAGTGTTTATCCTATATAGAAGGTCTTCACGGAATAGTCCTTCACTAACCATGTCTTCAAGGTTTCTGTTGGTGGCGCATATCAGACGTATATCTATTGTAATCAGCTGATTTGATCCTATACGGGTAATCTGGCGGTTCTCAATAGCCGAAAGCAGTTTGGACTGGAGATGAAAAGAGATGTTCCCGATTTCATCGAGGAACAGGGTACCCTTTCCGGCAATTTCAAATTTACCCTGACGATTTTCACGGGCATCAGTAAAAGCTCCTTTCATATGTCCGAATAACTCACTTTCAAAGAGAGTCTCGGATAAGGAACCCATATCAACAGTTACCAGAACCTCGTTGGATCTGTTCGAAAGCTTGTGGATCTCCTGGGCTATCAGGTCTTTTCCGGTGCCGTTTTCACCTGTGATTAAAACATTAGCTTCGGTCTTTGCAACTTTCCTGGCCAGGTTAAGCACCTTCATAAGCTGAGGAGATGAACCAATTATAAATTTCTGATCACGGTTCAGTTCTTTTTTCAGTTCTGTCTCTCTCTCCTTTAGCTGTACGACCTCTTTTTTTGAAAGATTAAGCTGAATCGCCAGTTTAAGTGTTGCCAGTAATTTCTCATTGTCCCATGGTTTAAGAATGAAATCGGATGCCCCTGCCTTCAGAGCCTTAACGGCAGTATCAATATCGCCATAGGCTGTAATCATAACCACAGAAATTTCAGGATTAATCTCTTTTATTCTTCCAAGCCAGTAAATCCCCTCATTTCCTGTATTGATACCGGCACTGAAATTCATATCAAGAATTACCAGGTTATAATCCATCTTTCTTAATTCTGACAGGATCTGGTTCGGGTTGGTCAGCGTGGTAATTGTCTGAAATTCAGGTGAGAGCAGTATCTCAAGTGTACTTAAGATGCTTTTATTGTCGTCAACAATCAGGATGTTTCCTTTATGCATATGTATATGATTTTATTTCAATCTTCAAGTTCCTTCTTCCCAAATCCTCTTTTTCTACCCCCTAAATCCTCTATTATCTATCCCCTGAATCCCCCAAAGGCTTCAACCCCCTAAATCCCCCAAATGGGGGACTTAACTTCCTCCATAGCCCCCCAAATGGGGGGTTGGGGGGTTGAATTCCTCCAATTGGGGGGTTGGGGGGTTGAATTCCTCCAATTTGTGGGGTTGAAGGATTAGTGGGTTGAATCATGGAGAGTAAATTTACCGGATATAAAAGACAAAATCAACATTTTGTATAATATTTTTACGCAATATCGTAAAATATCTTTACGCCACACCTGACCTTCATAATATATACTATTGAATATTAACTACATACAGTTATGGCATAATTATAGTAATAATATAAACATAAAAATCCCAGCCATGATACTTACAGATTTAAAAATTGCAATAAGAAACATTAAGCGCAACAAAGTTCAATCAGCAATCAGCATCCTGGGGCTGGGCATAGGACTGGGCAGTATGATCCTCCTTATGGCTTTGATAGTCCATGAAAAATCATTTGAAAGGTACATCCCTGATTATCCTGATGTTTATAAAGTAATATTCGGGCCAGATGGCGCTGTACAATATCCTTTGGCAGATGAAATGAAAAAAGATTTTCCCGAGATAAAAGATTTTTTCAGGATCAACCAGGCAAATATTGTACAAGTCAGGAATTTAAAAAGAAACGAATATGGAAAAAACCAGGAATTTGCCTTTACTGACGCTTCAATCTTTAAGATACTTGGAATTAAATTAATTGCGGGAACCCCTGCTAAGTCATTTACAGATGTGGCCATATCAGAAAAAATGGCGAAGAAATATTTTGGCAATGACCCGGCTCTTGGTGAAATTCTGAGGGTAAAGCTTAATAATGAGTTCATAGACCTGGCTGTATCTGGCGTTTATAAGAATTTTCCTGCAAATTCAACGCTTTATCCTGATTTTCTGGCAACTATAAAACTATCAGAAAAGTTGTTTGGTATATTCTCTACTCAGATGGGTGAATATGGTTCAGGAATTTCTGTCAAATTAAACTGGGATATCAGGGCGTTTTATACTTATGTGGTTCTGGATAAGAATGCCGATAAAAAAGCCCTGGTTTCCAAGATGCAGAAATACAGGGAACTGATCAGTGATGAAGCGAGCAGGAAGCTTGAATATGATCTTCAGCCTGTGAGCGATATCTACTTAAAATCAGACAAATATCTTGAAGGATTTCATTTCTTCAGAACTGGTAATGCAAATGAACTTAAATACTATTGGTCTCTCTCCTTCCTTATATTATTGATTTCTGTTGCAAATTACATCTTCCTGACAAGAGCCACTACTTCTGACCGGATTCATGAACTGGGAACAAGGAAAGTACTGGGAGCCTCATCGAAAAATCTTCGAAGACAAATTATCCTGGAATCGAATTTTATAACTCTGCTAAGTCTGATACCGGCATCATTTGTTATTGACTCAGGTATGGCATTCATTAACACAACCATGAATAAAACTTTAAGCAACGAAGTTTTTTCCAATCCTGTAATGTGGATGATACTCTTCGCAGTTGTAATTTTTACCGGTACAATGTCAGGATTGCTGATCGGATATAAAATTTCAAGGATTTCTCCCCTCATATTACTGTCAGGAAAAACTTCAGAAATATCCCGATCGGAAAACTGGGATTACTCATTTTTAATATTTCATTTTAGTATCTACATTATACTGGTAGTAAGTGTCATATCTGTCTCCAAACAGGTAAATTACTCTTTAACGAATTACAAAGGGATCAATGTGAAAAATGTACTTGTAAGCGAACTTAACACGGCCTCCCTTCAATCGGGTTTTTTGTCAATTTCAAACGAAATGCAGAAAATCCCGGGGGTAGTAAAAGTTGCAGGTTCCTCATTTATCCCGTTTTACAGCGATTACAGAGCCACAAATATGGCAAATCCGGAGGGAGAGAAAGTCAAGGTTGAATTTTTGATTATGGGAGAGGGAATGACAGAAATGCTGAACATTGAGGTAATTGAGGGTGAGCATTTCAGCAGCTTTAAGCCCGGGAAATATGAAGTCCTTTTTAATGAGTCAGCGGCTAAACTGTTTAATACAAATCCCGGAGTTAATTATCAGGGGGTTAGCGTTATAGGTATAGTCAAAGATTTCAATTCACATTCTCTTTATACTCCTATTGAACCCTTAATCATCTTTCAGCAGAATCCATCTAAAATGGGACTTCTCGCAATAAAAACTGATGGCACAAATGATAAAGAAGTCATAAAACGGCTTAATGAGCTTTATAGCCAGATCTCTCCTGATGAAATATTTGATGTGAAATACCTTGAGGAACAGATGAAAACATGGTACTCGCATGAGGAAAATCAGGCTAAAATAATAGGAGCTTTCTCCATTCTGGCAACAGTACTTGCGATAATGGGGCTCTTTGGAATAGCATTGATCAGCATTGCACGGAAGACTAAAGAAATAGGCCTCAGAAAAGTAAACGGAGCTTCGATTACTGAAGTAATATATATGCTAAATAAAGATTTTGTAAAGTGGGTATTAGTATCCTTATTTATTGGGATCCCTGTTTCATATTATCTGATGTCGGTCTGGCAAAACCGCTTCGCATATAAGACAGATTTAAGCTGGTGGATTTTTGCAGCAGCAGGTATTTCAGCAATCCTGATTGCAGTATTAACAATCAGTTTACAAAGCTGGAGGACAGCAACCAGGAACCCGGTTGAAGCGTTACGATATGAATAAATTATAATCATAACCTCAGATGTATAATATTTTACGCTATATCGTAAAATATATTTACGTTACAATTTAGGAATTAGTACTATATTATTGTATATTAGCTATATACATTTATGGCATAATTCTGGTAATAATAAAAAATAAAGATCCATAGCTATGATAACTACAGACTTTAAAATTGCAGTAAGGAACATATTACGAAACAAGGTTCAATCAGCAATCAGTATACTGGGATTGGGCATCGGGCTCGGATCCATAATCCTTTTACTTGCTTTAATAGTTCATGAAACTTCCTTTGACAAATTTATTCCCGGATACTCCAATGTTAACAGGATAATATTTGGTCAGACATATAATACCCCATTCCCGCTGGCGGAGGAGATGAAAAAAGATTTTCCTGAAGTGAAAGGCTATTTCAGATTCTACCAGGCTTATAAGGTGTCAATAGGAAAAGCTAAAAACGAAATGGCCTATGAATCGAATTTCGGGTTTTCCGATACCTCGATATATAAAATCCTTGGGATAAAACTTATAGCAGGGACACCAGCAAATTCGGTTAGCGAAGTTGCAATTTCGGAAAAAACAGCACTAAAGGTATTCGGGAATAAATCCCCTCTGGGAGCCATTTTATTTGTAAAACTTAATCCCACTGAACTTTTAAGCCTCACTGTTTCCGGAATTTATAAGGAGTTACCGTCCAACTCAACACTTTTTGCTCAATTAATAGCAAACATAAAACTTTCTGAAAAAATGTTCGTCAATTTCAAGGCTCAGTTAGGCCAATTTGGAGATGGACTTTCTAATACAGCTCTGAACTGGAACAGTGCCGTCATTTTTTCCTATGTGGTTATTGACAAAAACACCGACAAACAGGCGCTGGTTTCAAAAATGGAAAAATACAAAGAACTCTTAAGCGACCAAAATGTTAAGGAGTGGAAGTATAGCCTGCAACCGGTAAACGAAATTTACTTAAAATCAGCAGGACTGACCGGAGGGGATACGGCAGTCAGGAGTGGAAATTCAAATGAGCTTAAGTACTACTGGTCAATCTCTTTCCTTATCCTCCTTATTTCGGTTACAAATTATATTTTTCTTACCAGGGCAGCAACATCCGACAGACTTCGTGAGCTGGGAACCAGGAAAGTACTGGGAGCTTCACGAAATAATCTTCGAAAGCAGATATTGACAGAATCACTTCTTGTTACCATTCTAAGCCTTATTCCGGCAACATTTGTAATTGATTCAGGGATGACATTTATTAACAGCACGATGAACAGAACATTAACCAATGAAGTTTTTACCAATCCCATAATGTGGTTGCTTTTAGTATCTGTGGTAATTTTTACAGGAACAATATCAGGGCTCCTGATTGGTTACAATATCTCAAGGACTCCCTCTCTTATATTACTATCCGGAAAAACTACAGAAAAAGCACGGTCGAAAAGGTGGGACTATTCCTTTCTTATCTTTCATTTTAGTATATACATAGTCCTGGTCGTAAGCGTTTTGAGTGTTACAAAACAAATCAGATATTCACTGACAAATACCAAAGGGATAAATCCAAAGAATATTATAGTAAGTTATCTTAACTCTCCCAAGTTACAGGCAGGATTTACAACAATCTGTAATGAAATGGAGAGAGTACCAGGGGTGATAAGAGTTGCAGGCGGATCATTTGTTCCTCCTTTCAATTATTTTCTTCCAATTACATTAGCTAATCCGGAAGGGGAGAAAATGAAATTTGACGGATTGATCATGGGTGAAGGTATGACAGAGATGCTTAACATAGAGTTAATCGAAGGTTCCTCATTCGGCCCTTACCAAACAGCCAGGATGGAGGTTCTGTTTAATGAATCAAGCGCTAAAAAATATAATATAAAAGTCGGCGACAATTACCTTAACGCCTTCTATGTAAAAGGTATTGTGAAAGATTTCCATTCTCATTCACTTCATACCTTAATTCAACCCATGGTAATCCTTCAGCAAAATCCTGAGAAAATGGGACTTGTAGCAATAAAAACAGATGGCACAAATGATAAAGTAGTTAAGGACAGACTGAGGGAAATATTTTCCCAGATTGATCCTGACGAAATATTTGAGGTAAGATCTATTACCGACGACATGAAGGAATTCTACTTAGCCGAGAGAAATCAGGCTAAAATAACAGGAGCTTTCTCTCTTCTGGCAACAGTACTTGCGATAATGGGGCTCTTTGGAATAGCGTTGATCAGCATAGCCAGAAAAACCAAAGAAATTGGTCTGAGAAAGGTTAACGGAGCGTCGATATTTGAAGTGATGTATCTTTTGAACAAAGATTTTATAAAGTGGGTAATTTTATCATTGCTTATCGGAATTCCGGTTTCATTTTACCTTGTCTCTGACTGGCAATCCCGTTTTGCATATAAGACAGAATTAAGCTGGTGGATTTTTGCTGTTGCAGGTATTTCAGCAATTCTGATTGCAGTGTTAACTATCAGCTCACAAAGCTGGAGGACAGCAACCAGGAATCCGGTGGAAGCGTTAAGATATGAATAAAATACAAATAATCATAAACTTTAATTACTAATAAAAATTAATAAAGATAAAAATGAAAAAGTTAAGATTTATTATAACTGTAGTATCGTTGTTTTGCATTTTTGGAACTGCAAAACCTGATTCTCTTCATAATTCAAAGGAATCAAAAGACTCGTTGGAAATTAAGATAGATACCATGATTGCCCGAATGGGCCTGTCATCTGAAACTCCCGGAGGGGTCGTTGGCATCATTAAAGATGGTAAACTTATCTTTAAAAAGTCATATGGATTAGCCAATTTCGAAAAAAAGGAGCCAAATACAACTTCAACCCTGTTTAATCTGGCTTCAGTATCAAAACAATTTACAGCAGCTGCAATTCTGGTGCTGGCAAATGAAAATAAACTTTCGCTTACAGATGACATCAGGAAATATCTTCCCGACTTTCCTGATTACGGATATACTATTACAATTGAAAACCTTATACATCATACATGTGGAATAAGATCAAATGATGTACTTGAACTGATGGCAGGCAACTTGAATTCAAATAAAACTATGGAAGAAGTTTACAGTCTGATTATAAAACAAAAAAGTTTAAATTTCAAACCAGGCGAAGAATTTTTATACTCCAATTCGGGATATGTTTTACTCGCAATGATTATTGAAAAAACCAGTGGCATGAAATTCAGCAAATTCGTTGAAGAAAGAATTTTCCGACCAACAGGTATGGTACAAACATTGATTTACGACAATCCTGATAAACGTATGATTAACTGTGCATCAGGCCATACTTGGGGAGGGGAAGAAAAATTCAAAAGATCTGCCAGTTTGAACACTGCAGTTGTTGGCGAATCCAATGTATATACATGTTTAGAAGATTTTCTGCAGTGGGATAATAATTTTTATAAAAACAGGCTGGAGAAATGGGATTTCGGTAAAGAGATGACATCGCTTACAACATTCAATAATGGTGATACATGTAATTATGCTTTTGGCCTTAGAATATCTGAACGCAATGGTTTAAGAACAATCAGCCATCAGGGAGGAACCGGTGATTTTACAGCTCAATATATTCAGATCCCTTCAGAGAAATTTGCAGTAGTATGTCTATTCAATATTCCTGTGGATGTAACAGGACTTAGTAACAAAATAACCGATTTGTATCTTAAAGGAATTCCAAAATCGGCAAATTCTTCATCAAAACCTGAAAAAACAAAGGTTGATTCTTCCGTTCTGAAATTATATGCCGGAAAATACTTTGATGAAAAGGCTGGAATTGGAGCAACAATTACCACGGATAGTGATCATCTAATTTTTAATACACTTTACAATGGCAAGTTTGAGATATACCCATCGTCAGATTCCATATTTTTTGTAACATTCGCTGATTTGAAAGTCATTTTCAGTAAAAATGTGAAAGGAGAAGTTTTAAAAACAACAATTATTCAGGATAAACAAAAAATTAACCTGACTTACCTTGGTACAAATGTAGTTCCTTTAAAAGCAGAACAATTGAGTCAATACTCCGGAGATTACTTTTGCGAAGAGATTAACGTAACATATCCGGTATTATTTAAAGACAGTAAATTGTATATAAAATTCCCTGAATCCACTGCTAAATTTTGTAAAACTAAAGTTGAATCAGAACTGATTTCTGAACATGCCGATAATTTTGCCTCTACTGTTAGTGGTTTTCAATTTACAAGAGACACCAATAACGAAATTTCGGGATTTATAATTAAGGATCTGGGCCGGGTTAGAAATTTGGCCTTCGTCTTATTGAAAAGTCCTTTGACAGCCCGGAACTTATCTGACAATTCAAATATCAATAAATTTTTGATGCAGGGAGAATATGGGAAAGTTATAGATACCTGTAAACATATTCTGACTTATGACAGTCTGAATTCGGAGATCTATTACAAAATGGGTATAGCATACCAGAACCTTCTTGAGGAAGAGCTATCACTCAATTGTTATTACCAGGCCGCCAGCTTAAATCCTGAAAACAAAGCTTATAACTTCATGCTGGCTAAAGGATATTATGGCTAAGGGAAATTTAAGCTGGCTGAGCCACTTTTGAGAAAACTCTGCTCAATTGATTCACTGAACTGGGTATATGCATATTATTTAACCAGTATTTTCATGCAGTCTGCTAAATTCGATGAAGCAATAAATATTTATAAAAGATTCGTTAAAAAGGATTCAACTAATTATGCTTATCTCGATAAAATCGCTTTTGCGTATTTAAAAAAAGAGGATTTTGAGTATGCTACTGAGCTGTATAACAAATCATTATCAATAAACAACAGGAATCTGACAGCTATTAAAAACCTGGCATATCTGTACTCCGCTGTGATGAGACCTGACACTGCGATTCAACTCCTTACAAGAGGTATAGAAACAGATTCCTCCGATATGGATCTTTATATAAGAAGAGCTCAACTTAATTATTCCTTAAACTATACAAAGAGAGCCTTAGATGATTACCTGGTGATTCTATCATCAGGAGACTCTTCTAAACTTTATTTAAAAAGAATTGGAATCGGTTATTGCAATAATCTTCAACCTGAGGAGGGGATCAAATATCTTCTGAAAGCATATGAAAAAGACCCATCTGATTATGAGACATGCAGTTATCTTGGTCAATCCTATTACAAGTTGAAGGATATGAAAAGCAGCATCTATTATTATGACAGAGTTATTAAGATCCTTAAACCGGTATATACACAATTAGGATTAACATACATTTTATATGCAGAATCTCAAAAAGGCAATGAAATGTACAAAGATGCCATAGCAAGTTACCTGAAGGCACAGGGTATAAAGCCTGATCCGAATATCTACATGATAATAGCAAATCTCTATGATGAAAAATTCAATGATAAAAAGAATGCTATCTGTTATTATCAGAAATTTCTCGATAATCTAAAAGATGCCAGAATGAACTTTACACCGGAATACGCAGAGACTATAAAAATGCGTCTTGCATATTTGCAAATGAATCCCACAAAATAAGAAGCTGGCATAGGACAAACGAAATGAATGATAGACAAACCCTGAACTAAATATAGCAAAATGGAGGGAAGCATGAAACCCGGTTACACAATCAGCAGTATTTACCATATTGCCAAAGCCGATTTCAATGAAAGGGTGCGCAGCTACTATTTCCTGATCACGCTTGGAATTTGCGTTTTTATGATCTATTCCTTTGTTCCTCCTATTGATGCCGGTTACAAGATAATTTCGCTAGGCAATTACATCGGTTTCTACAATTCTGCATGGATTGGAGGCATGGTGACAATATGTGTTCCATTTTTCGCACTTGTTTGCTTTTATGTGGTGAACTATTCAGTTAAAAGGGATATAGATACCGGTGTAGGTCAGATCATCGCCACAACCCGTATTACCAGGCTGCAATACCTTACCGGAAAGCTTATCAGCAACTTCACTGTGCTTCTACTGATCACTTTTTTAATTGCAATAATGACGGTTGTAATGTTTCTTTTTCGCGGTGAGACCAGCCATTTCGAATTGGAAAAACTGTTATTACCTATTTTTATATTTATGATTCCTTCAATGTTCATCATTGCAGCCATCGCGTTGATATTTGATTCATTTTCAGGTTTAAGCAGGGGTTTCATAAACATAATTTATTTCTTTCTATGGATGTTCCTGTTACCAGCCGGCCAATTGTCTCATCAAATAGACATTCTTGGATTTTCAACAGTCATGAATGAATTAAAAATTTCAATCTCTGCATTGCACCCTGACTGGAGTGGAGGTTTTGGTGCAGGTATTCATATATCAGGTTCTCAGATTGACAAGAAGGTTTTTATCTGGGAAGGCTTTAACTGGACATCTTCGATATTATTGATGAGAATTTACTGGATGTCTGCTGCTTTTGGATTAGTACTGCTGGCTTCACTAGGTTTTAACAGGTTTGATAATTCTAAGCTCAGAGAAAGGAAGCAGAGAAATTCCTGGTTTTCAAAGAAGAATCCCGTTATTCCTGATGAAAGCAACATCTCTTCAAAGATAAGATACTGCGACCTTCCACCTGCAGTGGCAAAATTCAGCTACTTCAGACTGATACTTGCAGAACTAAGACTGATGCTCAGGGGAAATACTATCTTATGGATGGTTATTGCTTTTGCATTATTCATAGTCTTGATATTCACTACGCTGGATTTTGCCTATAAAATTGCTCTTCCTTTGCTATGGTTCTTCCAGGTTCTGATCCTCTCCAATCTTGGTTCCAGGGAGGTTACACACAGGTGTAATGAGTATATTTTTTCTGTCGCTTTCCCTCTTCGTCGTCAACTATCTGCAACCATGTCGGCAGCAGTACTTTTAATGATCACAATGGCTTTTCCTGTCCTCATTAAGGTAATGATCACTGGTAACTTCTATGGCTTTTATGCTATCGTTGTGGGCGCCTTGTTCATTCCGGCCTTTGCCATTGCTTCAGGAATATTAACAGGGAGCAGTAAATTTTTCGAAGTGATTTTTACCATAATAGTATATGGCATCCTGAACAATGTCCCTTTCTTTGATTTTGTTGGAGCTATCAAAGGATCCAGAGAACTTGGGATGGCGCATTACCTTATGGTGATAACATCAGTACTGCTCATTGTGGCATTTTCAGCAAGAAGAAGGCAAATAATGCATGTGTTATAAAAATACGTAAAATATTATTACGCTTATTCGTAAAATAATTTTACGCTTAGTCAGGCATGTTAAATTTATAATCTTGAATATTAGCTACATACATCCATGGCATCATATTGGCATGTATTTGAATATAAAGCTAAACTACTATGATAAAAAATTACCTTCTCACCGCATTCAGAAGCTTATTAAAACACAAGAGCTTCTCTGTAATTAATATCTTCGGATTATCAATAAGCATGGCTGTCTGTATGCTTATTATTCTGATCCTGCAGGATCAGTTTTCTTACGATAATTTTCATAAGAAACGTGATCGCATTTACAGAATTCAGACAAAGGACAATTTGAGTAAGGAAGCATTAGTTAAATTTGCTTCGACTACATGGCCGCTGGCAAAAGAATTGAAAGATAATTATCCTTTCGTAGAAGAAAGTGTAGCTCTGATGAGAGGTTTCGGTGGTGAAGGTATAAGTGATGAAAAAAGATTTAATGTCAGGGGTTTATTTGCAACTCCCTCATTTTTCAATCTTTTTGATTTCAAATTAAAGAACAGTTCAGGATCAAATCCTCTCGATGAGCCATCATCAATAGTTTTAACCGAGGAGGTGGCAAATAAATTCTTTGGGGATGCTGATCCAATCGGCAAAACTATCATTTTCGAGTATTGGGGCAACTTTAAAGTAACCGGAGTAATTCCAAAAACTAAACAAAAATCTCACCTGCAGTTTGAGGTTCTTGTTTCATCTTCAACTATTTCATCCTTTGAGAAAGAAAAAAAGAGAGGCAATACTACAGATAACTGGGATTCTTTTAACCAGAATTATGTCTATATATTGCTCGATAAGAATGGCAGGCAAAGCGATCTTGACTCCGCTCTTGCAAAGATCAGTAAACTAAAATACTATGAGAATGAAAAGGTAAACCTCTCATTCTTCAGTGCTCCTCTTTCAGGTATCGTTCCCGGTCCATTGCTTGGAAATGAAATCGGACAGTTCCTGCCAAAGCCATTCCTAATTTTCTTTGTCGGATTGGCTATTGTAATTATGCTTTCGGCTGCATTCAATTATACAAGCCTTTCAATAGCACGATCGCTGACAAGGGCAAAAGAATATGCTGTAAGAAAATCGTTTGGAGCATCATCAGGTCAGTTGATCTTCCAGATCGTTACAGAAGCAGTAGTTCTTTCCCTGATTTCACTCTTCTTTGCTGATATGATCCTTCAGTTGCTTCTTCCAGCTTTTTCAGGTATGAAGTTAATGAGTATTCTAAAAATTGATCCGCATCAGAATATAACCAGTTATGGGGCATATTTCATTTTTGCTGTAATCACCGGATTACTTGCCGGATTAATACCTGCATTTTATGTATCTTCTATTAATCCTGTAAAAGTATTTAAAGCCTCTTCAAACATAAAGCTGCTGAAAAGAGTGACGTTCAGAAAAATACTCCTTGTAACCCAATACACTTTCTCAATAATATTCATTATATCAATAATCCTGATATACAGGCAGATGAATTATATGCTGACCACCGATTCGGGTTTTGATAAAGAGGTAGTTTATAACATCACCCTGAATGGCCAGCAGTTCTCTAAGGTAAAAGATCAGTATAGCCAGTTTCCTGAAGTTACTTCAATTTCGGCCGGATCTCTTATTCCTGGGATAGGTGACATGTGGTCTACTAATATTAAAGCAAAACCTGAAGATGAATCTTACCATGCTGCTTATTTTTCAGTTGATCCATATTATCTAAGTACAATGGGAATAAAACTCATTGCCGGAGAAGATTTTCCAAAAGATCCGGACATGAATACAAATCTGGTAATTATTAACAGGAAAGCTGTTGAATATTTTAAATTTAAATCTCTCCAGGATGCAGTAGGTCAGAATATATTAATCTATGATACGCTGCCTGTCAAGGTTATTGGGGTGGTTGAAGATTACAAATATATAGCATTATTTATGCAAATTAGACCGCTTATACTCAGGATGAATCCCGAACAGTACACTCTGGCAGTTCTAAGGATCAACACACAGGACAAAGAGGCTACATTATCCAGGTTTAAAAGTGCCTGGAAATCAATTGACCCTTATCATGATCTCCAGGGTTCATATCTTGAGTATGAGATAAAGGATTTCTATAGCATATTCGGAGATGTCGTATATACAGTTGGTTTTACAACAATCCTGGCAATAGTAGTAGCATGTCTTGGTCTGTTTGGCATGGCCAGTTATAGCATCCAGACGAGGCTGAGAGAGGTAGGCATCAGAAAAGTTTTTGGCTCACAATCGCGAAGAGTTGCACTGCATATTTCCCGGTCATTCATTATCATGCTGGCAATTTCTGCTTCAATTGCTGCCCCGCTGGCATATTTAATAAACACGACCTGGCTTAAGTTTATGGCCTTCCATGTCACATTCGGGGCAGGCACTATCCTCGCAGGGATTTCTATAGTCTTTATATTCGGGATATTGACGATTCTGACTCAAACGCTTAAAGCAGCAAACTCAAATCCGGTTGATGTGCTTAAAAATGAGTAAGGTTAATAGGTTGTATGTTAATATTAAAAATTAAAACAAAATGGAGATATCAGTAAAAGGTCTTTCAAAAAAGTATAAAGGCAACAAATTAGGGTTAAATAAGTTTGACCTGGAACTGAAAAACGGGATATTGGGACTCATCGGGCCCAATGGAGCCGGCAAATCGACTCTGATGCGTATTCTGGCAACTATCTCCCAACCTTCAGAAGGGCAAATAAGTCTCAATGGTGTCGATATTGTAAAGTATCCCGATACGGTAAGAAAGATTCTCGGTTACCTGCCGCAGGATTTTGGTGTCTATCCGAATCTCACAGCAATTGAGTTTCTTGAATACATCGCTGCGATAAAAGGATTCACAGGAAAGTCCATAAAAATCAGAATTGAAGCGCTGCTTGAGGAGCTTAATCTTATCTCTGTCAGGAACCGGCCAATAGGGACCTACTCGGGTGGTATGAAGCAGCGAATTGGCATTGCACAGGTACTTATTGGAGATCCTAAGCTTCTGATACTTGATGAACCAACTGTCGGACTCGATCCTGAGGAGCGGGTTCGCTTCCGTAACATGCTCACAGAACTATCCGGTGACCGGATCGTCATTCTTTCTTCTCATATTGTATCCGATATTGAAACCATTGCAAATGATATCGCTATTGTTTATCAGGGAAGAGTGTTGGAACACCAAGCCCCGGACGCATTATTAAAAACTGTGGAGAAACAGGTTTATGAGACGACACTCACCATTGATGAGTTCGACATTTTCAGGACAAAATATGCTGTAAGTAATTCTATGAGAAAGAATGGCGGATGGCTGGTTCGGTTTGTTCTAAACCCCGGGGATACATTGCCTGATATTCAGGTTCAGCCTTCAAAAGGAACACTTGAAGATGCATACCTGCGTGTTATTTCATCAGCAAAAAATGGAATGAAGAATGAAAACTAGTTACACAATCGGTAGCATTTACCATATTGCCAAAGCCGATTTCCTTGAAAGGGTACGCAGCTATAATTTTCTGATCGCCCTTGGGATATGTATAATCATGATCTATACGTTTGTTCCGCCAGTTGATGCCAATTACAAGATTTTGTCATTGGGCAATTACAGAGGATTCAGAAATTCTGCCTGGATCGGCAGCATGGTGGCAATGTGTGTTCCATTTTTCGCACTTGTCAACTTTTACGTGGTGAACTATTCAGTTAAAAGGGATTTCGATACCGGAGTAGGTCAGATCATCGCCACAACACGCATTACCAGACTGCAATACCTTACCGGAAAGCTTATCAGCAACTTCTCAGTACTCCTTCTGATCACATTGTTGATAGCAATTATGACCATTGTAATGTTTTTTATTCGTGGTGAGACCAGCCATATTGAACCCGGGAAACTGCTTCTGCCACTTTTTATCTTCCTGGTTCCGGGCATGTTTATAGTTTCAGCCCTGGCATTGTTTTTTGATTCAATGACCAGCTTAAGCAGAGGTTTGGTGAACATCATTTATTTTTTCCTGTGGATGATAATGATATCCACCAGCATATCGTCTTATTCTATAGATGTTTTTGGTTTAAATACAGGTATGAATGAAATAAAACAGTCAATCGCTTCTATTCATCCAGATTGGGACGGTAATTCCGGAGTCGGGATTTTATTAACAGATTATAAGGCAGGCCAAAAGGTTTTTATATGGGAAGGCATTATCTGGTCCTCCCCGATCATATTAAAAAGAATTTACTGGATGTCTGCTGCTTTTGGATTGGTCCTTCTTGTTTCACTCGGTTTTAACCGGTTTGATACCTCAAAGATCAGAGTAAGGAAACAGAGAAATTCATGGTTTTTTAAGAAAAAGCCAGCTATTATTAATGATTACAGCACCTCTTCCCAGATAAGATACCGCGACCTTCCTCCTGCAGAAGCAAAGTTCAGTTACTTTAATCTGGTACTGACAGAACTAAGACTGATACTCAAGGGAAATTCTACCTTATGGATGGTCATTACTTCTGTATTATTCATTGTTTCAATATTTACCTCCCTCGATTTTGGTTATAAAATTGCTCTTCCCCTGCTCTGGTTCTTCCAGATTCTGATTCTCTCCAACCTTGGCTCCAGAGAGGTTACCAACCGGTGTAACGAGTATATTTTTTCTGTAGCTTTTCCATTGCAGCGTCAGCTTTTTTCAACCATGACGACAGCTGTACTTTTAATGTTCACACTGGCTATCCCTATCCTCATTAAGGTAATGATTACTGATAACTTCTATGGGGTTTATGCTATCGTTGTCGGCGCCTTGTTTATTCCGGCCTTTGCCATTGCCTCAGGAATATTAACCGGTGGCAGTAAAGTATTCGAAGTGATTTTTACGATAATAGTATATGGCATCCTGAACAGTGTCCCCTTTTTTGATTTTGTCGGAGCTATTAAAGGTTCAAGAGAGCTTGGGATGGCCCATTACCTTATGGTTATCACATTGGTTCTGGTCATAGTGGCATTTGCAGCAAGAAAAAGGCAGATAAGGAATGTGCTGTAAAAATATGTAAAATATTTTTACGCCATATCGTAAAATATCTTTACGCTTAGTCTGTGAGATGAAAATTATAATCTTGAATATTAGCTACATACAATCATGGTATCATTATAGTACTTAAAAGAATATAAAACTAA
>Ga0315290_10000850_pt1 | contig 20543 bp, 19 predicted proteins | sample YL17G12_0_MG_FD_203627 | JGI IMG/M metagenome (GOLD analysis project Ga0315290, IMG submission 203627) | Sediment microbial communities from Yellowstone Lake, YNP, Wyoming, USA - YL17G12_0 | ecosystem: Environmental > Aquatic > Freshwater > Lake > Sediment | place: USA: Wyoming | collected... | reverse complement strand
CCGCGAACCGCCCAGCCGCTCGATGGTCCGATTCTGGAGCACGCGCAGCAGCTTGACCTGCATCGACATCGGCACATCGTCGATGTCGTCGAGGAAGATCGTCCCGCCCTGCGCCAGTTCGAATCGGCCCGGCCGATCTTTGATCGCACCGGTAAACGCCCCGCGTTCGTGCCCGAACAACTCCGACTCGATGAGCGTTTCCGACAGGATGGCGCAGCTGACCGGCACAAACGGCCTGTGGCGGCGCGAACTCGACTGGTGAATCAGGTTCGCGACCATCTCCTTGCCGGTGCCCGTCTCGCCCGTCACCAGCACGCTGCTGTCGCTGTCGGCAATCACGCGAACGAAGTCGAAGACCGCCCGCATGCGCGCACTACGGCCCACGACAACCTGGTCGATGGTGAATGGGGCGGAGGCGGTCATGCAGTCGGATATATGTGAATACGGTGAGCCCTGATCTTAGCAGATGTCCAGAGAGTATACTAACCTTCAGGAGCTCCCAGATGGTAACCCGTGAACGTGTCCAATCGGTGCTCGACCGCATCCGCCCCCTCATTCAGAGCGACGGCGGCGATATCGAACTGGTGGATGTCGCCGACAATAAGGCCAAGGTCCGGCTGACCGGCAACTGCGTCGGCTGCCCGAGTGCGCAGATGACGCTGTATTTCGGCGTCGAGGCCACCCTCAAGGACGAGATTCCGGAACTCGAGGAACTGCTCGTCGTCTAGCGGCGACGGCATGCGGTGTGACGACCCGCATGCCACCTTCGCGTGACGGGCGCGGCATGTCGTGCCCCTACGAAATCCCATACGCCGACCGGCGTGCCGTGCCCTTACAGGTTGAAGCACACCACGCGCGTCTCGGTCATCTCGCGCAGCGCGAAGTCGATGCCCTCGCGCCCGATGCCGCTGAGCTTGGTGCCCCCGAACGGCATCACGTCCAGCCGGTAGTCGGTCGAGTCGTTCACCATCACGCCACCGACGTGCAACCCGTGAATCGCCGCAAATGCGTGGCGGAGATTTTCGGTGAAAATCGCCGCGTGCAGCCCGTAGCTGGCGCGGTTCGCCGCGGCAATCGCCTCATCGAGTGACGCCACCCGATAGAGCGAGACGACCGGACCATAGACTTCGTCGCAATCCAGCCGCGCGCCAACTGGGAGTGCCTCGAGCACGGTGGGCCAGACAAGGGCCCCTTCCCGCCGGCCGCCCGCCAGCACACGCGCACCCCCGTCAACGGCTTCACAAATCCAGCGATCGACTCGTTCGGCCTGAGCAAGCGTGATCATGGCGCAGACGTCTGTCGCGTCGTCGATCGACGAACCCGCGCGCAACCGGCCGACGTGGTCGACGAAGCGCTGCCGGAAGCCCTCGTACACCGCGTCGTGCACGAACACCCGCTGCACGCCCAGGCAGTTCTGCCCGGCCTGAGCGAAGGCCCCGTCGGCAATCGCTGGCACGGCGCGATCGAGGTTGGCATCAGCGAGGACGATTACCGGCGAATTCGAACCGAGTTCCATCGAGAGCTTCTTGATGCCCGCGGTCCGCGTGATGTGCAGGCCCGTCTCGACGCCGCCCGTGAACGTGACCAGGCGCACGCGCGGATCCCTGACGATCGCGTCGCCGACATCGGCGCCTCGTCCGGTCACGACATTGAGCCGTCCGGGCGGAAGCCCGGCCTGCATCAGATCGTCGGCCAGCCGAAGCGCGGAAAGCGGCGTCGCCGTTCCAGGCTTGAGCACGACGGCATTGCCGCCCGCCAGCGCCGGCCCGACCTTGTGACACACCATCGCCAGGGGATCGTTGAACGGGGTAATCGCGCCGACGACCCCGATCGGAAACCGGAAGTAGTAGCCCACCCGGTTCTCAGACCCTGCACGGCTGTCGAACGGCAGCGTCTCCCCCGCCAGGCGTCTGCCCGCCTCGGCCGCCAGGCGCAGCAGGTTGACGCATCGGATCGGCTCGCGCTGAGCCTCGCGAATCGTCTTGCTCCCTTCGAGCGCAATCGTGCGGGCGTAGCTGTCGCGATCGGCGTCGAGCCGTGCGGCGGCTCGCATCAGCACGTCGTAGCGCGCATGCGCCGGCCACGGGACGCCGGCGGCCCGATCCGCGGCGGCAATCGCGCGATCGACATCGGCGACGGTTCCTCGCGGCACCGTATCGACCAGTCGATCGTCGAACGGATTGCGAACCTCGATCACCGCGTCGCGGCCGACCCACTCCCCGTCAATCAGCATCCGGGCGCCCCGCCCATCACCTGCCCGTGGCCCCTGTCCAGTCGTTGCATCCATCATGGGTTCCCTGCTCCACGAACTACCGGTTTCATGATCCGTTTCTTACGAGTTGGTCTCTCTGTCCGCGTCCCCGCTCACGCAAGCCGGCAAATCGCACCTTCCGAGACTCGTCGCCGACCTTACGTGTTGGGGGCCCTATCCCCCAGCCGGTCCTGGCTCTCACGGTGCGTTTTGCAGACTGACGCCCTTCGACTTCGCTCAGGACTTCGCTGTCGGCTTGGTTCGAGGGGTCGCTTCGAGAGACACCAACCCGCGATCAGTCGTTGGCCACCTCACGCAGGTTACGAAACCGTCCCGAGTTTCTTCGTCTGCCAGTACCTGACCAGCCCGGCCCAGCAGTGGCTCAACGGCGCGGCCGCGATGTAGGCGGCCGCCCTCTCGGCGCCAATCGTCGCGGTCATGCGCGCGACGATGCCCTCAATAAATTCCTGCCCGAGCGTCTGTGCATCTCGTCCAGACGCGAGCAACTCACCGCTGAACCGGCCCCAGTACTCGATTTCCGCGTCGAGCGCGTCCAGATGCGTGGCGGGGTCCCTCTTGTACCCGAAGTGGGTGATGAAGATCCCCGTGGGCTCCCGACGCCGCATCAGGCCCACGGTCTCGCGCCACTGGTCGAGATCAATGTCGGGCGGGGGCGTTGGCGGAAAGACGTACGGATCCTCGGCGACCCGGATACCGGCCGTGTCGCCGGCATACGCGATGCCCGTGGTCTGGTCGAAGTAACCGACATGGTGAGTCGCGTGGCCCTTGAGGATTTCGACCTCAATTCGCCGCGACCCGAATGCCAGGCGCTCCCCACCCTTCAGCAACGTCACACTCGATGCCGGCACCGGCGCGAATTCGCCCCACAATCGATCCATCTGGTCGCCGTACAGCCGCGTGGCGCTCGCGAGCAACTTCCCCGGATCGATCAGATGCTGCGCCCCGCGCTCGTGGACATAGACCTTCCAGTGCGGATGCTCCCGGACCAGCGTGCCACTGGCGCCGGCGTGGTCCAGGTGGATGTGGGTCAGCAGCAGGCCGTGCACACCGCCGGGGCCGATGCCGGCCTCGGCCAGCTCGGCCATCAGGCGCCGACGGCATGATGACGGTCCCGGATCGACAATCAGCACACCGGCCGGTGTCTCGATGGCGGCAGACGCAATCGCACGCGCCCGCCCCTGAAACTGCAGGTCAATCAGCCGGGTATCCGGTGTGATCTGTTCCATCGGCAGCCTGGCTCCTCCACTCCGGATCTTACTTCTAAACCCTGAGCGCACTTGAGTTGCGGAACGCGGTCCACGGCTGGCCGATGGCTTCCCGGCATTGAATACGGCGACACCGTGTCCAACTCCGCCCCGGCCGAAGGGCAGACCGCTATACTTGTCTGGTATGGCAGACCAGCGGCCCACCCCTGATCGGTCGGTGCTCGAGAAGACGCACCAGCAGATCAAGGAACCCGAACTGTTCAGCGTGATTCTGCTCAACGACGACTACACGACGATGGAATTCGTGGTGCAGGTGCTGGAGTCGGTGTTCAACAAGGGGCCGGCCGAAGCGTTCCGGATCATGATGCAGGTCCACACGCAGGGGCAGGGCCTGTGCGGCGTGTACCCATGGGACATCGCGGAAACCAAGGTCGCGACGGTCCACGAGCTGGCGAACGACGGCGGGTTTCCGTTGCGCGCCAGCATTGAGAAAGCCTGATGCCCGAACTGGCTATACTGTAGGCAAGGCGTGGAGAAGATTTCAGTTCCAGAAAGGACGCTTCCGTGTTCAGCACGTCGGTGGAGATGCTCCTGCATGTCACCTACAGGGAGGCCGTGTCACGTCGACACGCCCATCTGACGCTCGAGCACCTGCTGTACGTGATGGCTCACGACCTGGACGGCGAAAAGATTCTCGCCGCCTGCGGCGCGGACCTGCCCCGGCTCCGACGTGAGCTCGACGTGTTTCTGCGCGAACGCATCGAGCAGCTGCCGGCCGGTTCGGATCGCGAACCCGAACAGACGCTGGCATTCAGGCGCACGCTCCAGGCCGCGGTCCTGCATGTCCAGAGCGCCGGCCGCGAAGAGGTCCGGGCGGGCGATGTGCTGGCCGCTCTCATGCAGCAGTCGCGCTCGTACGCGGCCACCCTGCTCGGTGCGCACGGCGTGACACGGCTCGACATCCTCAACTACATCTCGCACGGCGTCACCAAGGTGCCCCAGCCGCCACAGGCGGCTCCAGACACAGCGCCCCAGGGCGACGGGCAGGAGCACCAGCACGAAGACGCCCCGGCCGCGCCGGCGGACCCGCTGGCAGCCTACGCGGTCAACCTGTCGGAGCGCGCGCGATCGGGCAAACTGGATCCGCTGGTGGGCCGCGCCAGCGAGTTGCTGCGCACGCTTGAGATCCTGTGCCGCCGGCGCAAGAACAACCCGGTATTCGTCGGCGACGCCGGCGTCGGCAAGACGGCGCTGGCCGAAGGGCTCGCCCAGCGGCTGCTCGGCGAAGACGTGCCGGACCTGCTGAAAGGCGCCGAGGTCTTCTCGCTCGATACCGCAGCTTTGCTAGCGGGCACGCGTTTTCGAGGCGATTTCGAGGAGCGGTTCAAACTGGTCATCGCCGCACTTCAGGCCCGCCCGCTGCCGATCCTCTTCATCGACGAAATCCATGCGACGGTCGGCGCCGGCGCCACCACGGGCGGCACGCTCGATCTCGCCACGCTCATCAAGCCCGTGCTCACTTCCGGCGAGCTGCGCGTGGTGGGCTCGACGACCTTCGAAGACTTCAAGCACATCGAGAAGGACCGCGCGCTGGCCCGCCGTCTCCAGAAGGTCGTCGTCGACGAACCCACGATCGACGAGAGTGTGCAGATTCTGAAGGGACTGCGGAGCCGCTACGAAGAACACCACAGCGTGCGGTACGCGGATGACGCGCTCGACACGGCCGCACGACTCGCCAAACGCCATCTGCGCGACTACAGGCTGCCGGACAGCGCCATCGACATCATCGACGAGGCAGGCGCAAGGCTTCGGCTGACAGCGCCGCCGCCCGACGCCGGCCCGGAGCCGCGCACGGTGTCGTCCGACGACATCGAGGCGGTCGTCGCGCGCATGGCCCGTATCCCGGAGAAGCAGGCCACCGCGTCCGACCGCGAACGGCTCCGCACGCTCGACGAATCGCTGCAACGCGTCGTGTTCGGGCAGGACGAGGCGGTCAAGCTCGTGACCTCGGCGATCAAGCGTTCGCGGGCCGGACTCGGGCAGCCCGAGCGCCCAGCCGGTTGCTTCCTGTTTACCGGCCCGACCGGCGTGGGCAAGACGGAGCTGGCGAAACAGCTGGCGATTCACCTGGGCAACGAGTTCGTCCGCTACGACATGTCCGAGTTCATGGAAAAACACGCGGTCGCTCGCCTGATCGGCGCCCCGCCCGGGTACGTCGGGTTCGAGCAGGGCGGCCTGCTGGTCGATGCGGTTCGCACGCATCCGTACGCCGTCGTGCTGATGGACGAAATCGAGAAGGCGCACCCTGACGTCTTCAACATCCTGCTGCAGGTGATGGATCACGCGACGCTTACCGACAACATGGGGCGCAAGGCCGATTTCAGGCAGGTGATCCTGATCATGACGTCGAATGCGGGGTCGCGCGAGATGAACGCCTCGCTCATCGGCTTCGGCACCACCGGGTCGACCGCCGGCACGACCAGGCACAAGGCCCAGAAGTCCCGCGCCAGGGAGGCGGTCGAACGGATCTTCAGCCCGGAATTCCGAAACCGCCTTGATGCCACGGTCAACTTCAATCCGCTCTCGTTGGCGGTGATGGAAACGATCGTCGAGAAGTTCATCATGCAGCTCGAAGCGCAGTTGAGCGAGCGCCGGGTGGCCATCACGCTCGAACCCGACGCGCGGATCTGGCTGGCCAAGAAGGGCTACGACCCTCTCTACGGGGCGCGGCCACTCGCACGAGTCATCCAGGCCGAGGTGCGCGACAAGCTCACTGATGCGATCCTGTTCGGGGCACTCGAGCACGGCGGCACGGTTCGAATCGGCCTCGTGAACGACGCGCTCGCGTTCGCATACGATGCGGCCAGCCAGACGCCGGCTCCCGTATCCTCTCCGACCACCGTCGCCTGAACGCGTTGCCGCTGGCCCGAGGTCCGGAGACCGCCCGAGTCGACGCACGAAGGAGCTCCATGAGGCAGACATCGCGAGCCGGAATCGCCGCTACAGCCTGCGCAGCGCTGGGCCTGGTGTGTGTCACCACGTTGGCGGGCGGGCAGGCGCCGCCCCCTGGAAAGGCGGCACGTGTGGAGAGAACCAAGTACGGCGTGACCAAAGACGGGGCAGCCGTTGACCTCTACACGATGACCAACACCAACGGCATGATCGCCAGGGTCATCACGTTTGGCGCACTGCTGACCGAACTGCACGTGCCCGATCGGACCGGCGCCATGGCCGATGTTGTGCTCGGCTTCAAGACGCTTGACGGGTACGAAGGCGTGCACCCGTACTTCGGCGGGACCATCGGTCGCGTCGCGAACCGGATCGCCAAAGGCAAGTTCAGGCTGGGTGGTCAGGAGTACACGCTGGCCATCAACAACGGGCCCAATCACCTGCACGGCGGCAACAAGGGCTTCGACAAGCGGATCTGGCGCGCGCAGACCGTGCCCGCGGCCAACGGCGTGGCGGTTATGTTCACGCGCGTCAGCCCAGATGGCGAGGAAGGCTATCCGGGAACGCTGACGGCCTCGGTCACCTACACGCTCACGAACCGGAACGAACTCCGTCTGGATTACACAGCGACCACCGACAAGTCGACCCCCATCAACCTGACCAACCACAGCTACTTCAACCTCGCGGGTGATGGAGCCGGCGACATTCTCGGCCACGAACTCACCCTGATGGCCGACCGCTTTACACCCGTGGACGACACGTTGATTCCAACCGGCGACATCGCGACCGTTCGCGGAACCGTCATGGACTTTACGCGGGCGACTCCGATCGGCGCGCGCATTGACCGGGTGCCGGGGGCCGCAGGCGGCTACGACCACAACTACGTGCTGAACCACGGGGGTGGGGTGCTGGCGGTGTCGGCAACGGTGCGCGAGCCGAAATCCGGGCGGGTGATGGACGTGCTGACGACCGAGCCCGGCGTGCAGTTCTACACGGGCAACTTCCTCGATGGCACGATCACGGGCAAGGCCGGCGTGGCCTACAAGAAGCACTTCGGTTTCTGCCTCGAGACGCAGCACTACCCCGACTCGATCAACCACGCAGCGTTTCCGCCCGCGGTCCTGGAGCCGAACCGGACGTTTAAGTCGACGACGGTCTATCGGTTCTCGGCGAGGTAGGACGCTTCGGGCTCCACGCTGGTGTGACCGAACAGCACGCACTGCGGGCATCTTCCCGTGCGGCCAATCGTGCGCGTTCAGGCGCGCGGTCACACGTTGCGTGGAACGCTTGGGCGGCCTCCGGATGTCTTTGTGTAGGCCGGCTTCAGCCCCTTGATCATGGGGTAATGCTTGGTGTTCAGCGTGGTCAGATCGGCGTTCTCGGCTTGGGCCGTGGCGGCGACGATGGCGTCGGCTAAACCGACGCCGTGGGACTTTGCATAGTCCCTCTTGTGGAGCCCGGCTGCTCTAGCGAGTTCGGGGGATACAGGAACGATACGGAATAGCTGTATGAGGCTATCTAGCGTGCTCAACTCACCATCGCCCCTCACGCCCGCGTAGAGTTCCGCAGCAACGATGCTCGACAAGATGATCCGGGCGGACTGCGCGTGAACCAGCGCGACGGCCTTCGGATGGCCCCGGAGGAAGTCAACCATCACATCGGTGTCGACCAAGGCGGGTTTCGTCACGATGTCAGCCCCTGTCCCAAGAACGTCTCGCGATCTCGAAGTCGGGCAAGTCTCTCCGGTTCTTCCACATGCCGGCGGCCTCGTCCAGGATGGTTGTTCGGCGGTCGCCCGTGGTCAGGTCCAGAAACCGATCCACGGCCTCGCGAATAAGCTCCGATTGCCTCCGGTCCGTCGTCTTGGCGACTGCCTCCAGACCGGCTCTCTCTTCCTCGGTCAGGTATATCTGTGTTCGCACCATGATCCACCTCCGATGTATACATCAGCATTATACATCACATTCCAAGTGTCAGAGGATTCGGCGCAGGTGTCGGCTGCGTTGCCCGACTCGAACGAGCTCAGGGTTTAGAACGGCGAGAAGCCGCTCGCCCCCATCTGGTCCTCGCGCACCAGATTGAAGAGATTCTGCAGCGCGTCGTAGTGCTGCGTCTCCCAGTCGGCGAGGAACTGGTAGAACTCCTTCACTTCCTTGTCGGAGGACTGCCCCGCCGCCGTCGAGAAGTACTTGATCGCGTTGGTCTCGAGCGTCATGCCAATCGACAGCACGGCCAGTTCGAACTGCGCGCCGGCAGCCTGCTCGCGGAACCTCCCCGTGAACACCTGCGACAGCAGCGCCCGGATGTCCGGCGTCCTAGCGTCGAGGCGAAACGCGCCGGTGCCCTTCTCGGCGTAGGTCTTCGCAATCGACCGGAGAAACGCCTGATGCTGCACTTCGTCCGACGCGAGTTTCGCGAACAGCTCCTGCACGGCGGGCTTCTGCGCCCGCTCCGCCGTCATCGAGTAGAAGGTGTAGCCGTCGCTCTCAATCTGATAGGCCTTGCCGACGATGTCGAGAATGGCGTCGCGCGTGTCACTCATGATGTTGCTCCCCAGGTGCTCCCTAAACCGGGACCGCCGCAATCCTCTCCACGTGCTCTGCGAGTTCCTCGGCGGACATGATCATCCCGCCCACGCGGCCAAAGAACTCGACCGGCCGCCGGCCCGCCACCACCGCGCGCACGTCGTCGACCATCTGCCCGGTGTTCAGTTCCGTCACGAGCACCCGGTCGGCCAGTTCCACGGCGCGCGCCAGCGCCTCGGCCGGGTACGGATACAGCGTGATGGGACGGAACAAGCCGACCTTCAGGCCCTTCTCCCGCAGCGCGTCAATCGAGGTGCGGCTGATGCGCGCGACGCTCCCGTACGCCACGATCAGCACGTCCAGCTTCTCATCGGCCAGATAGATCTCGTGCCGGACCTCGCTCGCCATCGCCTGAAACTTCCGCGCGAGATCCCAGTTGTGCTTCTCGAGGTCTTCGGGATTCAGGTAGAGCGAGTTGATGATGTTCGGCGCCCGGCCGTCGGCACCCGTGGTCGCCCAGGGTTTGGATGGCAGGTCTTCCGGCTCGATGTGGCGTTTGAACTCGACCGGCTCCATCATCTGACCGATCAGCCCGTCGCCGAGGATCATCACGGGCGAGCGGTACTTGTCCGCCAGGTCGAACGCCTCCATCATCAGGTCGGCGGCCTCCTGCACGGTCGACGGCGCGAGGACCAGGAGACGGTAGTCGCCGTGTCCTCCGCCCTTGGTGGCCTGACGGTAATCGGCCTGCGACGGCAGAATGCCGCCCAATCCTGGGCCCGCCCGCATGATGTTGACGAACACGACGGGGAGTTCGCTGGCCGCGATGTAGGACATCGCCTCCGCCATCAGCGAGATGCCGGGACTAGACGACGACGTGAAGCAGCGGCAGCCGGCGCCGGCCGCGCCATAGAGCATGTTGGACGCGGCCACTTCGCTCTCGGCCTGCACGAACGTCCCGCCGACCTGCGGCAGCCGGCCGGACATGTACTCGGGAATCTCGTTCTGCGGCGTAATCGGATATCCGAAGAACAGCCGGCAGCCCGCCTGGATGGCGGCCTCGCCGATGGCTTCGCAGCCCTTCATCAACTTCTTCGCCATGCGTGTTCTCCGGAATGACGGGCACCCACATCGGGCACGGCATGCCGTGCCCCTGCGCGCTAGCGCCCGGCTGGCACCGCGGCGTATGTCAGCCCGATTGCAAAGCCCTTATCAAGGCACACGTGATTCAGTTGCACAATCTTCGGACGGCCCGCGAACGTCTCGGCCAGGGTGGACTTCACCAGGCTGATATCGACCAGCCCTGACGCCCCGAGGAACGCGCCGAGCGCGACCATGTTGGTCGCCTTCGCGCTGCCCGCCTCCAGCGCGATCTGGTTCGCGGCGACGGGAACGACGATGAGGTCCTTGCGCACGGCTTCCCGGTTGATCAGGCTCGTGTTCACCACCATGATCCCGCCCGGCCGGATCGTCGGCTCGAACTTGTCGATCGACTGCAGGTTGAGCACCACCGCGCCATGCGGGCTGCGCGAAATGGGCGAGCCCACCTGCCGATCCGACAACACGACCGTGCAGTTGCAGGTGCCGCCACGCATCTCAGGCCCGTACGCGGGCATCCAGGTGACCTCGAGTCCGCCCTTCATGCCTGCGTAGGCGAGCAGCTTGCCAATCAGCAGCACGCCCTGGCCGCCGAAGCCCGCCATGATGATTTCGCTGTACATGATCTCCTCCGGCCCCGTCTCAATGCGCGGCTTCCGGCACCTTCACATCCCCCACCGGGAACACGGGAAGCATCTGCTCTTCGAGCCACTCGCAGGCTTCGTTCGGCTGCTGGCCCCACCCGGTCGGACACGTTGACACGACCTCGACGAGCGAGAAGCACACCTTGTCGATCTGGAACTTGAACGCTTTGCGAATCGCCTTCTTCGCGTTCATGATGGCCTTGGGCTCGTGGACCGACACGCGCGTCAGGAACGCCGGCGTGCGGAGCGTCGACAGGAGCTCGACCACACGGATGGGATAGCCCGTCAGCGACACGTCACGTCCAGTGGGACACGTGGTGGCGATCTGTCCCGGGAGCGTGGTCGGCGCCATCTGTCCGCCAGTCATCCCGTAGATGGCGTTGTTCACGAAGATGACCGTGATCTTCTCGCCGCGGTTGGCGGCGTGGATCGTCTCGGCCATACCAATCGAGGCAAGATCGCCGTCGCCCTGGTACGTGAACACCACCAGGTCCGGGCGGCCGCGCTTGATCCCTGTCGCCACCGCCATCGCCCGGCCGTGCGACGCCTGCTGCATGTCGCAATTGAAGAAGTCGTAGGCCAGCACCGAACACCCGACGGGCGCGATCCCGACCGTCTGCTCGCGCACACCGAGTTCCTGCAGCACCTCGCCCACCAGCCGATGAATGACCCCGTGCGTGCAACCGGGGCAGTAGGTAAACGGCCTGGCCGTCAGGCCATCGGTGCGCACGGTCGTCTTGCCTTTGTTCTCCACCTGCACTGCGGTATCCGGACACACCAGGAGGCAGTAGCGGCAGCCGTTGCAGTCATCGACGCGGGCGACGCTCGGAAAGAAGTACCCCTTCGTGTTGATGTCGGTCGACATCTCCAGCACCCGCGTCGGGCAGGCGTGCACACACAGCTCGCAGCCCTTGCAGCGGTCAACGTCAATGATCGGTGTCGGCACTCGTCACCTCACTAGAGCACACTGGAACGCCGGCGTCCGCCCGGCGGTTGTCGGTCAGTCGGCGGTGTGATCCGCCTGACTAGACTCAGCAGCGGCCAGTCGCGGCCGTCAATTCCCTGCCACCCGGCGACCGCCATCTCCGCCATCGCGGCCCAGAAGCGCACCGGCAGGCCCAGTTCCTGGCTGACCGCATCGGCCAGCTCAAGCCCAATGGCAATCACTTCCGGCGTGGTCTCGTTCATCAGATGCGTGTTGGCAACGAGTCCGTTCACACGAAGCTTCGATGCCTGTTCCACTTCGCGCAGCATCTTGACGATGCTCGGCACGTCTTCGGCAAAGGGCCGATTGCCGTTGACGACGAACAGCACGTCGGTCAGCAGCGGATTCCGCAATCCGCCGACCGCGCCGAGCACGCGCGCGCCGACATCGGCTCCGCCGGCATCAACCACCACCCGGCGCAGTCCGGCCTCCGCCTGACCAACGGCGCCGGCAAACTCGGGCACGAGGATCGGCAGATCGGCGTAGAACTGATCACCGTGTGGCGCCACCAGTTCGACGCCGTGTTCCCCGAGTTCCTCGCGCAACAGACGCGATCTGAAATAGGGCTTGACCAGATCCGCGTCGACCAGCGACACCTTCTCGCCGCGCTCAGCCAACCCAAACGCGACGTTGAGCGCCAGTTCCGTCTTTCCGGCGCCGAAGTGGCCGACCAGCACGGTGACCGGTGCCTTGAGGGCATCCAGAGCGGTCGCGCGCGCGGCAGGATTGGTCATAGCAAGTAACGAGAAGTGGTCGCCGAACCCGATTGAAGGCGAGAACCCGGCCGAAACCTGGCAGGCCTACCAGCGGCTGCCGGCAGACACGCGGGGACCGAAGTCCAGCATAGCACGCCATCTGCCCGGGTGACGGTCGAGACCTTGCCGAAGGCCTGCGGCACCGGAAATCCGCCGCCGCCAGCGTTCCAGGGAGGATCAGTGCAAAAGCTGATCCTGATTCAGCGGATCACGCCGCTGTCGAACGTGCGTCCGTCAGAATCGATGGCCTCGAACGTGACGCCCGACGGCGACACCGTGAACATCAGATAGTGATTGATGGGCGCGAACTTCTTGACGGCATTGGCCCACGGCGCCGACATGTCCTGCGGATAGAACGGCGCTCCGGCGCCGCCGCTGACGAACTGGACGATGGGCTGCGTCAGCTGCTTGTCGACGGTCTGGTCAATCACGATTCTCGCGTACACGTGCTCGTGCCCGAACATCATCGCGGTCACTCGGTAGCGATCGACGATCGACAGGAACTTCGTGCGCATCGTCAGCACGTCGCCCGACGGCAGCGTCGCGTCGTCGAGACCCCGCCACCACATGGCATCGCCAACGTGCCCGCCGACCGGCAGCGTCGGCTCGTGACCGGCGACGAAGATGTTCACCACGCCGCGCTTGCGGGCCGAGGCCAGATCGCGATCGAGCCACGCCAGCTGGTTGGCCATCAGGTAGCCTTCGCGGTTGCCACCGAGCAGCCTCCAGGCGAGGCTCAGGTCGCGCGAAGGGCCGCCGATAGTAAACCAGTAGTCGGAATTGAGCATGACGAAGTGGCTGTTGCCGTAGTCGAAGGAGTAGACCGTTCCCGTGTACGGCGGCCCCACGACACCGTTGCGCGTTTCGGGCTCCGGCGCGTTCCCGGGATTGACGAATCGAGCCGCGAACTCGCCCTCCGACGAATTCTCCCCCAGCCGATCGGTGCTGTAGCGATTGCCCTGCGCGTCCACGTAGAAGTTGTGGAGCGATTCGTGGTTGCCGAAGCCCTCGTAGATCGGCATCTCGTGGGCCACCGGATCGTTGACGTGCTTCCAGGTGTCGAGCATCATCCGGAAATTCTCGACGCTCGAGGTATAGCCGCTCGTCAGGTCGCCTGCGTAGAGCGCAAACTCGCTGCCTCGCCGGTAGCCATCAGCCATCAGGCCTGGCTCCACCGCAGCGTTGACCCCGTTGAAATTGGCGAACGCGCCGCCAGTTGTCGCGCGACCATCGGACATGAACATGAACTTGAAGGTCCCGCCAGACGCCGGCGCGGCCTTGAACGGGTGCAGCCGCCCGGCGTTGACCACGCGTCCGTCAGCCGGATCAGAGACCAGCACGCGGTACGCGTAGCGTCCGCCCGGCTTCAGGCCTTCGATCGTCACCACCGGATGATCGGCTGGCGTCGAGGTCTTGAACTCACCAAGCTTGCGGGCGGCGTCGCCGGTCCAGAGCTCGACCACGCCGGCGGCTGGCGCGTCTGTGTTCCACGATACGAGCGCCGAACTTGGCGTCACCTGATCAATGACGGGCCCCAGCAGGACCGTCGTGCGGCGTTCGTACAGGCCCTTCAGGCTTGCGTAGTGCACGCGGGTTTCGAAATAGCGCGCCGCCGCCGTGCGGGGATCGTACAGCTCGATCCGAACATAGGCGTCGGCTTCCCGGACACCATCTTGGCCTGCCTGGGGAATCCACGAATCGAGCCGCCGGAGATCGATCGTGACGCGATGGGCGGTGGCGGGCTCTCCGTTCGACTCCCGCACCGACAGAGGAAAGAACGGCGTGTCGATGGCTGTCGACGGATTCAGCGTTCCGATATACAGACGGCCGGCTGGCGTCGCCACGGCGGTTTCAAACGACACCTCGGCGGTGCCGTCCGGATTGATGGTGATGGACGGCGGCGCTTTCAGCATCCTGTCGTCGGATTCCACCGGCTTGAGGTCCGCGAGGCTGGCCGGCAGGGCCGGCGCCTGGCTCCCCTGCGCTCCGAGCCACCCCGCCGTCAGCACCATCCCGACGAACGCCGCGACACCCCCACGACACAGCACATGTATCCGCGCCATTGGCTCTCTCCTGTCGGTCCATCAAGCTCGAATCGCAACTGGCATCCTCATGATAACCTCTGCCGCATGACGATCCTCTGGAAGATCTTCGTGGTGTTCACCCGCGTGGCGTTGTTCTCCTGGGGCGGCGGGCCGGCGTCGCTGGCCCTGATGCAGCGCGAGACAACCGCCATTGGATGGGTGAGCCCGGCGGAATTTGCCGATGCCGTCGCCGTGGGCAACGCGCTCCCGGGTCCCATCGCACCCCAGGTGTCGGCCTACGTCGGCTACAAACTGGCGGGCGTGCCGGGAGCAGTCGCTGCAGCCACCGGGACGGTGCTGCCAACAACCATCCTCATGCTCGTGATGGTGGTGTTCTTCTTCGGCGTCAAAGACAGCCCCGCCGTCAAGGCGATGCTCAAGGCCGTCCGCCCGGTGGTCGTCGGCCTGCTGCTCTGGACCGCGTACGACATGGGGAGAACGGTCTTCGGCGTCGAACAGACAGGCTGGACCGCGTCGCTCGTTCAGGGATGGGACCGCGTGCTGCTCTGTGTGGTGGCTATCGCGCTCCTGACGCTGACCCGGATCAATCCGGCGTTCATTATTCTCGGGGCGGCCGCCCTCGGATTTGCCGCCTACCGATAGGCACCGTCAAGAACAGGTTCGCGGCGCCGCTACTGGTCGAGACCCGCCGCATCGAACACCACCGTCGCGAGTGCCGAATAGTCGTCTTCGCCCCGCCCGGCCGCCATCATCGCGCTCACGTACTGCTGGACCACCGCGGCCACCGGCGCCGACACGGCGAGTTCGTGAATCGTCTGCATGACGATGCCGAAATCCTTGTGGTAGAGCTTCGTCTTGAATCCAGGCACGTAGTTCCCTTTGAGGATGCGCTCGCCGTGCACGTCGAGCACGCGGCTGGCGGCAAATCCCCCGAGCAGGGCCTCGCGAACCCTGGCCGGGTCGATGCCCGCCTTGCGGGCGACCGCGAAGGCCTCGCCGACCGATGCCAAGGCGCCGCCAATGCAGATCTGGTTGCACGCCTTGCACACCTGGCCGGCACCCGCCGACCCGATGTGGACCACGCGCTCCGGGTTGCCCATGGCGTTGAGGATCGGCCGGACGCGCTCGAGCGCGGAAGCCTCTCCGCCGACCATGATCGACAGGCTGGCGTTGATGGCCCCAATCTCGCCGCCGCTGACCGGCGCGTCGAGCATTTGCACCCCGCGCGCCGCCGCTTTCGCTGCCAGGTCGCGGGAGACCGCCGGCGCAATCGTGCTCATGTCGACGATCACCGTTCCCGCGCGCACCGACTCGAACACGCCCGCCGGCCCCTCGAGCACCGCTCGCACGTCGGGGGAATCCGGCACCATGGTGATGATGACGTCCGACTGCCGCGCGACATCGGCCGGCGTCACGGCAGCGGTGGCACCAGCCTGAACGAGGATGTCGACGGGCGGGCGGCTGCGGCTGGTGACGACAAGCGTGAAGCCCTTCTTCAGAAGGTTGAGCGCCATGGGCTTGCCCATCAAGCCGAGGCCAATAAAGCCAATACGGTCCGCCATGTCTCCGCTCCTCTTCAAATCGCTCTCGGCGTCTGCCAATCACTCCCGGAGTGATTGTCCCTCTCGGCGTCTGCCAATCACTCCCGGAGTGATTGAGCAAGCCAATCACTCCGGGAGTGATTAACTGCATTCCCGGCTAGTACCTCAGATACACCGTCTTCCAGTCGGTATAGAAGTCCAGCGCATTCGGTCCCTGCTCTTTCGGACCGAAGCTCGACTCCTTGGTCCCGCCAAACGGCAACTGGTACTCCACGCCGGCACTCGGCAGATTGACCGTCACGAGGCCGGCCTCGATCCGATTGACGAAATCGAACACGCGACCCACATTCTGCGTCTGCACCGAGGCCGACAGCCCGAAGGCGACGTCGTTGGCCAGGCGAATCGCGTCGTCAAAATCGCGGGCCCTAAACACCGCCAGCACGGGTCCGAAGATTTCCTCCTGCGCAATCGCCATCCGTTCGTCCACATCGACAAAGACGGCTGGCTCCACGAAGAACCCGTGATCGCAGGGCGGATGGTCGAGCCGCCTGCCGCCGCAAGCCAGCGTCGCTCCGTCTCGTACGCCCGCCGCGATGTACTGCATCACCGTGTTCAACTGATCGGCGTCGATCGCTGGCCCGACCTCCGTGGCCGCGTCCATGCCGGGGCCGACCTTGAGCGCGCGAGCACGTGCCACCAGGCGCTCGACAAATCGATCGTAGATGGGCGACTCGACGATCACCCGGCTCGTAGCGGTGCATTTCTGCCCGGTCGATGCGAAGGCGCCGTTGATGGTGTTGTCGACGGCTCGTTCGAGGTCGGCGTCGGCAAGCACCACTGTCGGGTTCTTGCCGCCCATCTCGAGCTGAACGCGGAGGCGGCGGCCGACGGCCCGATCGTAGAGGGTGGCCCCAACCGCGCACGACCCGGTGAACGACACGGCGCGGGTCGGGCCCGCCTCAACCAGGGCCTGCCCAAGCTCGCTGCCCGGCCCCGCGACGAAGTTGACGACGCCGGCGGGGACACCAGCCTTGACGAGCGCTTCGACCAGCCGCCAGCTACTGAGCGGTGAAGACGACGCGGGCTTCAGCACGACGGTGTTGCCGGCGACCAGCGCGGGCGCCAGCTTCCAGGCTGGAATGGCACTCGGAAAGTTCCATGGGGTGATCAGGCCGACCACGCCGAGCGGTCTGCGAATCGCAAATGAGAACACGCGATCGCGTTCCGAGGGCGCCAGCATCCCCGGCAGCCTCGCGCCTTCCCCGCCGAAGTACCGGAAGATGTTGATCGCGCGGCGGACTTCGCCACGCGCCTCGGGCAGCGTCTTGCCTTCCTCGAGGGTCATCTCGGTGGCAAGCTGCTCGAACGACGCGTCGAGACTTGCCGCCGCTCGAAACAGACAGTCGCCCCGCGCCGGCGCCGGCGTCGCCGCCCACGCCGGAAACGCGCGGGCGGCCGCGTCGACCGCCGCCCGCATGTCGTCGGCGGAGCCCCGCGCAAACACTCCGATCAGTTCGCGGGTGTCGGCGGGATTGCGGTTCTCGATCCAGCCCAAGCCCTTGGTCCAGCGGCCGTCAATCAGATTGAGGAATTCGGTGGAAGCCGTCGGCACCGTCATGACATGCTCCTCGTCGGGCACGGTCTGCCCGCCTTACCGCCTGACAAATCGCAGGTGCCGCACACGGCCCGCGAAGATGCGTAGCCCATCCACGGCGCCGGCGGCATTGCGCGTGAATCGGATGATGTTGCCATTGGCTTCAAATGCGTCCTGAAAGACCGGAGTCAGTGTGAAGCGCTGCGCCGGCCGGAAACGCACTTTCAACGAGTCACCATCGATGTAGAACGTGTACGTCACGCCCAATTCCTCACAGAAGTACTCGCCGGCAAAGGCGACCAGTTGCGCCGGAGTCGGCACGAAGGGCTGCTCGCGATCCCAGGTGCGCGGCTTGGAGGGGCCGTCGCGGTCAATCAGGCCAACGGCAGGACCGGAGGCCGGCCACGCCGGATTCACGCCGTCGGTGCCGCTCACGACGGACATCGTCCGCGATCCGTCGCCAATCGACAGCAGGCCCGCGCCGGTGGGTACGAGCGCCTGACCTCCAGCTCGCAACGTCTTCTTGTCATTGTCCCACGCCACCCGCAGGACCGCGTCGGTGGAGCGCTCCCGGTAGAGACCGGCCACCTGTTCGAGGGCGCCGGCCGGCACATCGACGGGCTTCGGTACCGACGCCGCCTTGAGCGTGCCGGCGAGCAACAGATCTGCCACCTGATGGGCGTACGCGCCGGGATTGGTTCCGGTGGTATTGCACAATACGGCGACCGACAGGCGCTCGTCCGGCCATCTCGCGAGGAACGTCTGGTAGCCGGCGGTCGACCCTCCATGGCTGACCTCGCGTACACCGCGATAGTCAGTCACGGTCAGGCCCTGGGCGTATTCGTTCTCGAACCCGTCATTCAGTCGTCCACGCTTCTGCATTTCGTCAACCATCGCCTGGCCGCCGACGCGCGGACGGTCGAGGTTCTCGTTCCAGATCAGAAGGTCTCCAACCGTCGTCAGCAGTCCCCCGTTGCCAATGACGTTCGTCAACGACATGTTCGTCCGGAACTGCACTCCTTGCACGGCCCGGTACGCCGTCGCCCGGTCCGGCACCACCTTCGTGAAGTCGTCGCGCCACTGCGTGTGCCTCATGCCAAGCGGCTTGAAGAGCCGCTCTTGCGTGAAGTCATTCAGGCTCTTGCCCGACACCCGTTGGACGATGAGGCCAAGCAGCGTGAAACCGGTGTTGTTGTACAGATACTCGTCGCCGGGTTTGAAATTCAGTTCCTTGTACTGGCTGACGAGCTCGAGAATCTCGTCGACGGTATGGACCGCCAGCCCCGGCGGGCGTCCCGCGAGTGACAGCATCGGCCACTGGCTGCGAAGGCCGCTGGTGTGATTGAGAAAGTGCTGGATCGTGATCGGGGTGCCGAAGTCGGGCAACTCGGGCACGTACTTGCGAACCGGATCCTGACGTGAAAGCTTGCCCTCGCTCGCCAGCAACGCGATGGCCGCCGATGTGAATTGCTTGGCGACGGACCCCGACTCGAAGATCGTCTCGGGCTTGATCTGGATCCGGTACTCGAGATTGGCCATGCCGTACCCACGCGTGTAGACGACGCTGCCTCGCTCCGACACCCCCACTGCACACCCGGGCGTCCCGCCGCGATCCCATCGCTCGAAGATGCGATCGATCTGCGCGGGCAGCGCCTCGATGGTCGTCGCGGTCTGGCCCAGGGCTGCGACCTGGGCGCGCGGATGAGCGGCCAGCAACGCCCCGGCCATACAGGTGATCAGGACGCCTCTCTGCAGCCACAGACCGTCGGCCTCGTGCCTCATCGTGAGTATCTCCCTCTCTCGCGAAGTGTTGGTTGGCAGCCTTACCGGCCTTCTCGGAGCCTGGTGACCGGAATCCCGCACAGGAACTTGAATGGCGTCTCGCCTGCGTTCGCGTACTGGTGCACGGTATCGGGCGGGACGAAGACGACGTCGCCTGGCTTGAGGTCGTGCCACACACCATCCATCAACACACGCCCCGTACCGTCCACGACGAAGTTCTCGTGCTCGTACGGATGGCCATGGTGCGGCGAATGCCCGCCTGGCGCCAGTTCCACCAGCCGCAACGCGTACACCGGCGCGCCGTCATGTGCATCGTCGATCAGCCAGCGGATGGTCGCGCCTTTGGCTTCCCCGCCCACGACCTCCGCCGCCACCGACGAGTAGTGACAGACTTTTCCGTGTGTCTCAGCCATGGCTATCCTCCTCGCGCCAGACTTCCTGGAGACAGTTTCATCATCTGCGCACGGCGGCCCAATCTGACCGCAAGAACGGGTGTCGAAACCGGGAGTCACGCTTCATCGTGCCGGCCGGTTGGCCGTGACCCGGACCGCCAGATCGGCCACGACGGCCCGGTCCGTCAGGTCGTACAGATTCTCCGGCGGATAGAGCGCGCCCCCGAACGTCACCTCGGGATGGTGGCGAGTCGAAGAGTCATGCCGGGTGGCCCATGCCGCCACGTGAATCTGCCGGCAGCCGGTGCGCGCAATCACCTCGTCCACCTGATACGGCTTGATCCCGCCGCCCGGCAGGATCTGGATGCGGTCCCCCGCATAGTCGATGAGACGTTTGATCAGATCGAGACTCTCGATGACCGCGTCGCGCTGCCCGCTGGTCAGGATGCGGGTAAGGCCGAGGTCCACCAGTTCATCGAGCGCGCCGAACGGATCCGGCGTGACGTCGAAGGCGCGGTGGAACACGGCCTCGCGGTCGCCAATCAGTTGGCGGATCCGCGCCGACCGCGGCACATCCACACGACCATCATCGGTCAGGATGCCAAACACCACGCCGTCGGCGCCCTGCGCGACGGCCATCTCGGTATCGCGCTCCATGGCGGCCATCTCGGCCTCTGTGTAGCAGAAGCCGCCGCCGCGCGGCCGGACCATGACGACGACCGGTATCGGCAGGCGCTTCTTCGCCTCAACCAGCGT
>Ga0315290_10000848_pt1 | contig 20580 bp, 28 predicted proteins | sample YL17G12_0_MG_FD_203627 | JGI IMG/M metagenome (GOLD analysis project Ga0315290, IMG submission 203627) | Sediment microbial communities from Yellowstone Lake, YNP, Wyoming, USA - YL17G12_0 | ecosystem: Environmental > Aquatic > Freshwater > Lake > Sediment | place: USA: Wyoming | collected... | reverse complement strand
CTCGCATGGTCGGCATGGTTCCCCAAGTCTTGGCCTGCTACGAGGTCTTTAGAAAAGAGATAGCCGCGGTATCTCGTCAACGTATGGGTCAGCAACTCGGAATGCTCTTCGCGGGCGCGTGGATGCTCATGAGCGATACCGTTGCAAGCAAAGAGGATGCAGCAGATCTTGTCGGGCACTTCAAGCTGGGCGCTGAGAATGAAGAACGCATTCCTGAGGAAGTCGCTTGCCTTAAGCACCTATTGACGCAGATCGTTCGGTTCGATGTGGAGCGGAATGAGAGCGTGACAATTCAGCAGGCTATCAGCGAGGAAAAATATCACCAAGAGCTAAGAAAGTATGGGATTTTAGTTGAAAGAAAGGCTATATTTATCGCTGAAACGCACGCTTGGCTGGCCTCTCGATTCGCTGATACTCAGTGGGCAAATTGGACACGGCATTTAAGGCGGCTTCCAGGTGCTGAGAAAACCGACAAAAAGTACTTTGCTGCAAACGAACGCATAAGAACGACGAAGATTCCCAGAGCAGAATAAGCCAAAATGAATATCTAAATGCAAAAGTCCCCAGAATCCTGGGGACTTTTTGCGTCTTGGGAATGCCGTTGGGTACTACTACAATCCTTTAGTACCAACGGTTTGAAAGGAAAAGTCCCCAAGTACCCAACTTTTTGAAAAAGATAGACACCCACCCATAAATAAAAAAATGCAAATAAATCTCTCTCTATATATATCTCTATTTTTATATAGGGAATTTAGGGAACTAAGTAGAGGCACTCGTTGAGCACCAAGGGTTTGAGGGGTTCCCAAAATAAAAATCGGTTTGGGGACACTTGGGGACTAAAAGCTGTAAGCCTTGCGGCTCTAGGATCGAGTAGGTTCCCTAACCTGGGGACTGCCATTCTCAACTAAGTGGAGAAAAGCTGGCACTCCTTCCCTGGCCCTTCTTGTACGGTTAAATCCCCTTTCCATTCCCCTGAAAAAGCCCTATAATGCAGGGGAAAAGGAGGAAAAGAATGGAAAGATATATTTACCAAGCCAAACTGATCAGAGTCGTCGATGGGGACACAATCGACGCCGAGGTCGATCTAGGGTTCTGCCTCACAGCTCGCCTACGGTTAAGGCTGCTGGGTCTAAACGCGGCTGAGATGCACGCAAGCGACCCGATGCAGAGACAACTAGCTCTCGAAGCTAAGTGCTGGCTCAAGGACCAATTAGAGGTCCATGGACCATTCATCATTCGCACGGCCAAGGCGGACAGCTTTGGTCGATACCTTGCCGACATATACTGCGGAGAGTTTCATTTGAACCAGGTCATGATCGACTGCGGTTTGGCGGTTCCTTTTATGAGGCCGAAAAATGGATAATTTTTGGCAAATGGTTCTTTTAGGCGTCCTGCTCGGCATCGGCTGGGCTTTTGCTTACGCAAATAAACTATGGAAATGAGGCCGAAAAATGGATGACTTCATTCTCGCGCACCGAGAGCAGGTCATCGAAACCTTGCGGTTAGCGATCCTTTTCATGCTCGGCTGGTATCTCGGCGCCCGGGATGCCCGTGGAGCGAAGCGACCTCCCCCTTTTTAAAGACGGTTAAATCCCCTTTTTAGGAGTCAGAAAAATGGATGAACCAATCTTTCTAAGAGTCGCGGAGTACGGTTCCTGGATCGCTGAGATTTTACGATTAGCAATCTTTTTCCTGCTGGGTTGGTTTCTTGGTTTGCTCGCAGCTCGTAAAGATAATCGATAAAACTCCTTTTTATTTGCCTCTTTTCTGCCGAGGATATAGTGTCTTTTAGAGATGGATTAAACAAAGAAATGGAGTCACTTAATGAGTAAGAAAATAGAGCCGGGCGAGGATAGGACACTCGCAATTTTAAATGTCGGCGGCCAACTTGAAACGGTTTGCGCGCCTACCATTCCGCTGCTACGCAAGATCCTCAAAGACTATCCCGCATCGGCTCTGGTCGAGGTCTGGAGAGGTCATCGGCTAGTGCTTAAAAAAGAGACAAAGGTTACTTTTTGACCTAGCCTTTTTCTATTTACAAAAATCCCTCCCTAGACTATAAAAAAACAGTTACTTTTTGCCTCTATATTTGTTAAATTATCCCTTGTAAAATAGGGGTAAATTTTAATGGAATTACTAAATTTAAAGCGTATTTTCGGCACGCGACTTTTTGTCTGGCGACCTAACGGCTATTTTGTCGTTGGCATTTTAGACAAGGATGGTCCGGGTTACACTGTCATAAAAACATTTAAGTCAGAACAGCATGATTCAGCTCGGCCTAGCATGGGACTGGGTCAATTTAGATACATCAATGTGGAGGATCTCAAAGATGAAAATGACATGCGGCTGTAGGTGGAACGGTATCGGTTTTGACGTGATAGGGGACAAGCTGACGCTAGACAAGTTTGGCCATATCTTTTCGGTCCACACTATTTACCCGGCAGTTGCTGAAGATCTCGAACTGATCCGGGTCAATTACGATGCGTTCGATGTGACAAGAACGGTTAAAGTGATCGAGCTTGCGAACACGCTGGAGAATGAAATAGATGCGGGCTAAAATTATGGCTGGCTGTTTCCAGGATCTTATCAATAACGGTTTCGGTGCTAAAGCTGCTGCGGCTCATAGTCTATCGCTTGAATATACAGCCAATATTTTATTGTTAAAATTAGGGATAGAAGAGCCGAGCTATGAGCAGTTCAGCGAAGTCGTCGCCTGCCTTTCTGCGGTTATGCAAAAAGGAAAAGAGTTTTCTTAAAAGCATTTTACTGGATGGGGTACTCATACCCGGCCAAACTATTTTCATCCCAGTGAGAAGCATGGAAAAATATAACGGTTGGACGAATCGCTCGACTTGGGCAGTGCATCTTTGGATCACTAACGAATGGGACTATTATAGCTTGGCGAGACGAGACAAATTTTCTGGACCCAATTTCAAATATTAAAGATGACTGCGAGCCGCTTAGCGAAGTGAATTGGGATGAAGTTTCGGAAGCTCTAAACTAAAATTGGCCTCCTGAAAAGGAGGCTTTTTCTATCAATAAAGCGGTCAAAAATTCGCTGCAATCTGGTCAAAATCGACCCATTTATTCGCGCCAAAATGATCCGCCAAAATTGCTTTCCGAGCTTTAAAACAAGGCTTTTCGTCACTGAAAAGGCTCATGATCGAGTCGGTTAATTTGACCTTTTCCAGCGCCTTTTTGTCAGCTTTTAAAGCCTTAAAAGCCTTGGCAGTCGATGCGTTTTTCCATTCCATGGTCGCGCCTTTCAGCTAGTCATTTTAGGTAGTTATGCTTGATATGAATAAACCTTAGCTTATTAAGGGCTTAAAAGTAACTAAAAAATTACCAAAAAAAACATTAAATATATGGGAAAAAAAGCCGATAAGTGATATATAAGGCAGGCAATTAGGCCAGTCTTAACGGAGGAAAAATCATGGCACGGACTATGACAGTTGGAATGCTGATCGAAGAACTAAAACAATATGACAAAAATAGCGAAGTGCGTTTTGCGTATAACTCTGGGGATCATTGGAAAACCCAAGTAGCTGAGTTAATAAAAAGCGTAGATAGCGGCTTAGTTAGTTATTCGGAATACCATCGGATGGACAAAGTAGTTGATCCTAACGATGACGGCGAAATGCCAGACGAAGCAAAAGAAGTAGTTATTCTCAGTGGCCGTTAAAAATATGGAGATCAGAAATGAAAGAGAAAATTCAAGAGCTCTTGTCTAACCTGCAAGACTTCGTCGATGGTCGATTGGATATCGAATACAGCATTAATGACCATGCCAACGAGTTTGAATTTATGCGTGATTGTCTTAATCAACTAGAAATAATGGAGCTAAGGAATGAAAAAGAAAAGTGAGCAACCAGACGAAATAGAACTGACAAAATTAGTAAACGCAGCGTGCCGCGCATGGGGAGCAATACGAAGCGATGTTTACGCGCTACAAGGTCGGATCTCATGCGCAGGCGCTATCGAACTGGTTCTTGACTGCGATCGGATTCTGACGTTTGGCAAGTTGGATCGGAAAGTTTATGCAAAGTTTGACGAGCAGCTTGAGTCGATATTGAAAAAAAACAAAGCCCGGTGGCTTTATTAACAAGAGGTCGAAATGAAAAAGAAAAAGACGGTTAAAAAAATTGGCCAATGGTACTGGACTGGGGACGAGCGGTTTTTCCGGGGGATCTCTCAAGAAAAGGAAGGCGACGAAGACGACTATGACCATTGGGAGCATGGACCTTTTCCAACTTTTGACGCAGCTAAGAAATCGGCGATCCTGAACTATGCTAAACAGATGGACGATCTCGAACAAATAATTGTTCGAGTTAATTTAACTAAGGAGACATGATCATGAGTTACACACTAAGGCAAGTAAAAACAGGCTGGGAAATTCAAAACGGTTCAAGCATTACTGTCACGGTTCCGGATCTTAAGAGCGTGGAAAAGGCTGTGACTATGTTGGCTGAAAATTCAAAAATGACAGTAGGTGAAATGCTGACTAAGAAACCAGCTGTTAAAAAAGCAGCGCCTTCTATGATTCTAAGAAAAGAAGAAGAAGGCGAAGAATCGTTGTCTGATTCTGTATCCTCTATTTTCAAAACGGCCAAAAAATCATTGACCGTTGCAGAAATAATCGAACGTATCAAACCCGACGCCGATGCCGATCAGAAAAAATCTATACGAGGTATCATGTCGGTTCTCGGGACAAAGAAAATCCTCAAGCGCAAGAAAAACGCAGACGGTATTTTTGAATACTCCGCTAAAAAATAAGCTATGACAGCAAGGATGCTGTCTCCCCTGTATATTTTTCCCACCTCTCAATAATTACATCACAATACGCTGGATCTAGCTCCATGCCGTAGCATATGCGGCCTAATTTCTCCGATGCGATGATAGATGTTCCGGTCCCACAAAAACAGTCAACTACCGATCCACGAGGTGGACAAAAATTTTTAATAATATTCTCAGGTAAGTAAACTGGGAAAGTGGCTTTATGAATATCGGCATAGTCATTCCCGCTTGCGTTTGCACCTTCGATCACATTCCAATATGTGCCCTGGCTGAATTGCGCGTTTGCAAATTTTCGATTGCTAGCATTTATCTGACCGAAACAAATAATAGCTTCAACTTTGTTATTTATTACTCCTGGCTGTATGTGAGGAGCAGAACTCGTTTTTTTCCAATAAATCATATCCTTGAAATTGGAGCGGAAAGCGGACATAATGTCTATTACCACTCTTTTGTTTCTTTCGACTAGACCGATATTATAAAAGACTTCCGTGCAGACCTCGAGCATGCAATTAAGATTACTGGTGATAAATTTAAAAAAGTCTGTATCAGTTTGATTGTCGTCAAACCCTTTATATTTTTTTTGCGTACTCTTATTCCCGTCAATTTCCATTGATCCTGCATTGTAAGGCGGCGATGTAAAACAAATATCGGCATGATGACCATTCATCAATTTATTTATATCATCTCTTGAAGTGCTGTCACCACACATCAATCGGTGATCTCCAAGCTGCCAGACTTGGCCTAATTTAACTCGCGGTTCAACGTCTTCGGGTACTTCATCAGGATCGGTCAAACCTTCTTTCGGTTCCTCTTCTCGATCCAAGTCATCCAAAGAAAAATCCATAAAGTCCAAGTCGAATTTTTCATCCATCTCAAATAAGGCATCTAGTTCTTCACTTAATTCAGGAATAGACCATTCGCTTTTGTCATGCGAACGGTTGTCTGTTATTCTGTATGCACGCACTTGCGCTGGAGTTAAGGTCGAGGCAATATGTACTGGGACTTTTGCTAGGCCAAGCTCTTTCGCGGCCAGCAATCTTGTATGGCCAGCGATCAGAACCATGTTACTGTCAACGACTAGAGGCTGCCTGAAGCCAAACTCTTTGATAGATTTGACGACCTCTGGCACCGCCTTTTCGTTCTTGCGGGGGTTCTTCTTATACGGTTTGATCTGGCCGATTGGCATGTCAACTATTTCCATAAGGACTCCCATTCCAATAAAGTTTTTCGGATTTATTTTGATCACCTTTTAAACTGCCTTTAAGCATCGACCTTTTGTCTATCGAGTAAACATTTTTAAATCGGTTATCGCTTATATTATATTCGGAAATATAAACTGGGAAATCCCGCGATGCTGCCCAGTCAAGGAATTTTTTCCTATCGAATTTTCCATAGTCTGATGTGCCTTCATAGGGGATATCACAATAGACAACTGAGTTAGGTAATATATTAATTTCATCATAAGACTTTGCATAAAAGGACAACCGCTCCAACTGCTCCAACTGCTGCAACTGCTGCAACTGCTCCAACTGCTGCAACTGCTGCAACTGCTGCAACTGCTCCAACTGCTGCAACTGCTCCAACTGCTGCAACTGCTGCAACCGCTCCAACTGCTCCAACTGCTGCAACTGCTGCAACCGCTTCAACTGCTGCAACTTTCTTAGATTGTCTATTGATTGCAATTTACTAAGCTCTGACTGGCTCAAATATTTATGCAGAAAATCAGGTATTTTTGTAACCCTATAATGCTCTAATTTTTGTCTCAAATAAATTCTTTTTTGAGTAACAGACTGAGCAATCAAAGGCCATTTATTAAAGCATAATGTTTGCTCAGCCAATTCATCGAATTCGTTAAAGACAACGGCTTGGTGCATAGACTTTTTATATTCTTCTATGTCGCCAAATAAATAATTTTTTTGATTATTCCCAAAACTCCAGATGCACCTGATATAAGCATCGCTATCTTTTTTTGCAAAAAAATCATCACGCGAAACCCATTTCGGCTTGAAAACTGAGTAGTTAAATTCACCATTGATTGCTCGTTTAACCAGATCAACAACGTCACTCTTAATTTCATTGTAATGGAAATAAGAATACTTTTTATGGAAACTATTCATCATGCAATGAGTCATCGAAAAACCGCCGCCGAATAGATCATAGAAATGCTCGGCATTCGGCAGCATCATGCAAAGGCTGGGAGCAATCTTAGCCTTGGAGCCCATGTATGGAATGCCGTAATCACTCATATTTTAACCTTGTAGCCGCGATCATTCATCTCTTGAAATAGCTCGTCAAGGTCACTCATGTCTTTGCATTCAACATGCAATATAGGTTTCTTTTCTGGCTTCTCATCCTCATCTTCGTTTGGTAAATCTGGAATAAATTCTTTATCTTTAAAATCCTCCAGTGAAAAATCCATAAAATGAATATCAAACTTCTCATCCATCTCAAACAGCTCACCAAGCTCCTCATTCAGCAAGGTCACGTCCCATTCGCTTTTGTCATGCGAGCGGTTATCTGCTATTCTGTATGCACGCACTTGCGCCGGAGTTAAGGTCGAGGCAATATGCACGGGCACGTTTGTTAGGCCAAGCTCTTTCGCTGCTAGCAATCTTGTATGGCCAACGATCAGAACCATGCTACTGTCAACGACTAGAGGCTGACGGAAGCCAAACTCTCTGAGCGACTTGACGACCTCGGGCACTGCCTTTTCGTTCTTGCGGGGGTTCTTCTTATACGGTTTGATCTGTTCGATTGGCATGTCAACAATATCCACAAGGACTCCAAAGGTAAAATGTATGGTCAAAAAAAAGACTACAGATAAACGCACAAGGAGTAAAGCACCGAGCACAGATCACCTAAAAGTCGAGACGATCAAGAGCGATGATATTCACAGCGCAGCTGATCTGGTTCCAGAAGGACAGTATCAAAAAATTGTTTACGATTGGAACCATGACGACATAAAAAAAATTTCAGGCATGGCTCGCATCGGTTTGAAAATACCGCAAATTGCAGCTGTTATGGACTGTTCTCAATCCATATTTGATCAGAGAATTGCAGCTGATAAGAAGACATTTGAAGAGGGTGGCGACCCTGAATATAATCTGTATTGCATTTTGGAAAAAGCTAGAGCCGCTGGTGATGGCGCTATAGCCCGCACATGCTATGAGGTTGCGCTCGAACAGAAGCATCCGACGATGTTAATTTGGTTGTCAAAAGTTCGTCTCGGATGGAGAGAACACATCGAAGTTTCAGGTGAGGTTAAGCACACCGTTCTATATGAAACACAGCTTACTGATGGTGTTATCAGACAAGACCAACGCAGCTTAGACAATGGCGATATAATTGATGCAATGATCGAAGAGGTCACGGAGGAAGCATGTCCCAAACCCTTGCCAGACTAAGGATTGCGACGCCGCCGCATTCCACTAAACAGTCACTAATAATGAACGCATTTTTCATCAATGGGATGCAGGAGATCTGGGTCGCATGCGGGACTAAGGCAGGAAAAACGTATGCAGCTAGCAGCGCAATGAGCCTTGCTTTTCCCTTAAAGCAGCAAGCTTTGTGGAGATGGATCGCTCCGGTATATTCCCAAAGTAAGATCGGTTACAAATATATAAAAAGAATTTTACCTCCAGAGCCACACGTCAAAGCAAATGAATCTAACCTATCCCTATACATGCCGCAGATAGATTCGCAGATACAATTTTTCCACGGCCAGTCTCCGGAGTCGATCGAGGGAGAGGCCACGGCAGGCAACGTCCTTGATGAAGCGGCCAAGATGAAAGAAGAAGTTTACGATGCGGTTAAGACCACGACCACGGTCACGCAAGGATTGATACTAGGCATCTCTACGCCTAAAGGAAGGAACAATTGGTTCTATAAAAAGTGCATGGAAGCTAAGGACGAGATGCTTCGTGCAAAGTTTGAAGGACGAAGGCCGAGAAAATTATATATCCACGCGCCTTCATGGGTGAACCCTGCCGTGTCGATGGACGTGGTGAACGACGCCAAGTCCACGATGCCTGAGAGATTGTGGCGTCAATATTATATGGCAGATTTTCTAGCAGATGGATCAGTGTTCGCTAACGTACACAGCTGCTACTGCACAGACTTCCTCGACCTGCCTGAGCAGTTCCTCTGGCTCGAAGATAAGGCTATAGAGCAAGAGGCCGTGATAGGAGTCGACTGGGCACGCAGCGTTGACTTTACAGTCTTCACGGCTATCAATCCAAGGACGCGTAAGACGATAGGCATATGGAGGATGCGAGGCGTTGGCTATCCCGCTCAAATACAACGGTTAAAGCTCTTTGCTGCGAAATTCCTAGACTGCCTCGTGGTCTGGCATGACAAGACTGGAGTCGGGATCGCTTTAGATGACATGTTGCATCAAACTGAATTGCCGTTCCACGGGATCACTTTCACTAATGCGTCAAAGAATGAACTAATGGTGAAGCTCATGCTATCGTTCGAGGAACAATCTATAGGCATCCCGAACATTCCCCATTTGACGGACGAGCTAGACGACATTGAGGTAAAGACAACTTTGACAGGACTTCCCACGTATTCCGCATCCAACGGTTCACACGACGACCTTGTCATGTCACTGGCACTATGCCACGCTGGAATGTTGCAGCATTCGGAAAAAGATTACGGTATCATGCAGCTATAATGTATGGCCGATTTCACCAGAGAAAGAAAATGTATGGACATGAGCATGGACATGCTGGAAACGAAAAGTTTCGAGCGGCTTTTTTCCGGCAGCGATAGCGGTGGTGGAGCTTCGGATCTGAGCACCATGGTCAGCCCACGACTGCTTAAATCAATCTACCAGTCCGAAGATTGGATTTATATTCTGGTCGACAAGATCGCATCGAAGCTCGCTCAAATTCCCTGGCAGGTTCAACGCCAATCGGTTCAAAATGGCGAAGAGATACTTTCGCCAGCATTTGGGCATCCAGTCCAGAAAATGATGGACGAGCCAAACCCGCTACAAACCTCATACGGTTTCAAATATGCCTTGATCACCGATCATTGCGTCACAGGCAATGCCCTGATTTATGTTTCCACGGTTAACCGCTGGCTCGTTCAGGTTCCTACCGAGATCATTCAAATGGACATAGATGGACGTGGCGATCATCGCGGCTACTTCATCGTCGGTGTCGATCCGACTTCGTTCCCTGTCGGGATGAAAATGAAGCTCAAGGCGAGCGATGTGATCCATGTCAAACGGCCTAATGCTTCGTCGGTTTACTGGGGTATGTCGCCTCTCATCCCTGGCGCCAACCCAGCCTTGTTCAATAAATATTCAAACGAATACCTGCTGAATTTCTATCGTAAAGGCGCTCAACCTGGGCTGATATTGGAAATGATGGAGGAGACGAATGAGGTTCAAGCTAAGAAGCTATTACAAAGCCTTGAGACAGCGTACACAGGCCGCTCGAACCAACGCCGAGGAATGGTGCTTCCAAAGGGCGTCAAGGCGAGCAACATCTCTCATACTCTCGCTGACCAGCAGCTCATCACCTACATGCAAAACAACAGAGAAACCCTCATCAATATTTTTGGCGTACCGAAACACGAGCTTTCAATTGCTGACTCCGGCTCTCTCGGCTCAGAAGAATATAAGACTGCTCTAAAGAATTTCTGGCAAGGTCCGCTCATGTCGATCGGCTCGATGTTCGATACGGCATTGACAGCACGGTTAAAGCCTCTGCTCGGTCAGGGTTATGTGATCAAATTGAACTACGGCGGCGTGCCTATCCTGCAAGATGATCTCAAGGCAAAGGCCGACATGGCAACCGCGCTGCTATCGACCATGACTTATAACGAAGTGCGACAGCGCGTGTGGAAAATGGAACCGATTCAAGGCGGAGACATATTAAGAGATCTTGTACCCAAGGCACCGCCTAGCTTTGGTGGATTCTCATTACAATCCACACCGCCTCCAGTAGCGCAACCGACAACGCTTGAGCAGCTCGGTGCTGAGATCGACTACCGAGAGCACAACGCTAAGGCATTCGAGACTTATGCGGCTTCAGAAAAGGGCGATTGGTATCGCAGATCACGCGAGCATATAAATGGAAAATCCAAAGAGTCGATGGCAGAAATTGAGAAGCTCTGGCTTGGCATCCTAGAGGATCAAACCGTTGATGCGGTTAAGATTGCTAAGAGCCTCATGGAAGAAAAAGCAGCGAAGGTTCCAAACAAGGCAGAGCTTAAGAAGCGTATCGAAGAGGCGATGGCAAAATATGAAAAGAAATGGATCGACGGTTATCTCAAGACTTTGGATAAACACATTGATCTGGGATACGATACAGTATTGGCCGTTCCCTTCAATAAACCCTATGAAGAGGGAATTGCTGCTATTCGAGCAAGAAATTCCGATAAAAGTCGCACCACGTTGGAAGCGCGTGGCATCAAAAACTTTTCTGAGATTAGTAAAACAACAACTGACAAGATCATGGGAACAATCGAATCAGGACTTACAGATGCACTAAGCATAAGCGAGATCGCTCAAAATATCGTCAAGGATGGAGCGAACGCAGCTGGTCGCGCTCTTACCATCGCAAGGACTGAAGTCCTTACAGCGAACAGCATTGGTGAAGCAGCCGCGATGAAGGACGCTGCGGAGGTCATACCTGATCTGGTCAAGGTATGGATCAACTCTGATGACGATCGAGTCAGAGGAAATCCTGGCGGATTGTATCCTGACTCCGAAGCCGATCACTGGAAAATGCAGGGGCAAATCCGAAAGTATGACGAACCATATTCAAATGATTTATTTTATCCGCGCGACACGCAAGGACCAGCTGGCGAAGTGATCAACTGCTTTCCTGCTTATATCAATGTGAATGCAACCGGAGTAGAAAAATCATTCCAGAGATTCTATTCTGGACCAATGATTACCATTGATCTCGAAAGCGGTGGAAGCCTTACCGCAACACCTAATCATCCTGTATTGACCACGAAAGGATGGGTTGCTATTGGAAAACTTACAAAATTCCATAGCTTGATTAAGGCAGGGAAGCTCAATAATATTGTTTCCGACAATATGGATATACAAAATATTGAGTCCAGATTTGATAAGGCTTTCAGTTCTTTTAACAATCCTGGGAATATTGTGAGGAAAAGCGGAAGAGTTATGGACTTCCACGGCGACGGAACCGCACATAATGTCAATATTAAAAGATCCGTAAGCAAATTGAAGGATAGGGTTAAGCCCAGATTTACTGAGAAAAGCGTAAACTTCAGCCTCTCCAATTCCAACCTTACTCTTGGTTCTGGCCTTAGTGACAGCCGATTTAATAAGCCTCTCAGTCGGGTCGGAACCTCTCATAGCAGCGTTCGCTCCAGCAACTTGCTGGAGTCTCCTATCCTTATCGAATCCTTTCCACTTGAGGATTTCGGCATCGCTTCTGCTTCTTTGGGTGAATCCATTTTCATTCAAATGCCTGACAATAGTCGACCTGCCGAATCCAATTTTCTTGCTGATCTCAATTATGGGCATTTGCTGTCTGAAGTGCATATCGACAATATCATTAATGTCGATGTTAAAAAGTTTTCTGGCCATGTCTATAATCTCCAGACTGTTCCAGGGTGGTATCTTGCAAATGGATATGTATCACACAATTGTCGCTGCTCGCAGGTAGTAGTTTCTAAACAGGACTTAGGTGAATTTGATTTCAAACGATAAGGATAAGAAAATGCTATTGAAGCTGCTCCAAACTTGCGACGTTGACTTTAAGGTGAAGGCACTCGAAGACGGTTCGGTCTATCTTGAGGGATGGGCTAACAAAGCGGTCGTCGATAGAGGCAAAGACTTGATTGGGAAAAAAGCGTGGAATGTAGAAAACTACAAAAAGAATCCGATCATGCTTTTCAACCATGACCATTCAAAGCCTATCGGCAAGATGCTATCGGTCGAGGCCAAAGACGAAGGGCTCTATATCAAGGGTCGCATCTCGAATAGCAAAGACCCAGAGATCAGCCGCATCCGCGACCTGGTCAAGGAAGGGATTTTAAATTCCCTATCGGTTGGCATTATGGTTTCGGACGAAGAACAAAAAGACGGGGTTAACGTAATTAAATCCGTAGAGCTGCACGAGTGCTCGGTCGTCGCGGTGCCGATGAACCAGGATTCCCAATTCACGGTTAGCGCGAAATCAATGAAGGGCTCGCTCTTAGATACGCTTGAGCTTATAACTGGTGCAGTTGGTTTCAAGGATGTCGAAAAGTGCTGTCACATTCTCCATTTGGAGAATGTGGTTTACCATTCGGTTGATGAGATAGCAGGCAAATTGGCTGACGAATGCAAAATACCAATCGAAGAGACAAAGCAGTTTATTCGGATGAAGCTGAAGGAGACACCTCCACAGATCAAGGAATGGCTGCTTAAAGAGTGCATGCCGTCGGAGGAAGAGATGAAGGCCGAAGATCCGATGGATGGCAAAGCTGTCATGACAGTCATCGTACCGAAGGCATCATTTGCGAGCATGGAGGAGCTTCAAACGTGGGCAATCGATAGCGGTTGGAAGGTCGATGCGATCACCGAAGAAGGTGACAACTATTTGTTAGGACAAAATTCTGCTGATGCGTTTGAAGAAGAAATGAGTACAATCGACATGGGAGATGGAGTCAGTGCGGTTGTCGGAGTATTGAAGGCGGTTGAACCGCCTCCAGAAGAAGTCGAAGAAACCGTTGTCATTGCTGAGGAAGAGCCCGAAGATGAAACGGTTAAAGGCTTGCTTGACGACGAGAATCCACTGAGTCAGCCGATCACCGGCAACACAGCAGCGAACGTCGAAGTCAATCCAACTATGGACCAAGCCAGACAGACTAATGTATTATTAGCAAACATGGTCATGTTGTTACAGCAAATGCTGGAAAAAATGGATACTGTGTCTAAACCGGATCTGATGAGTACGACCGAAGTAGTTCCAGTGGAACCGGAGATCACTCCGATGAAGTCTTATGGAGATCCGGAGGACACACTAGAAGACCAGAACATGATCAAGACGATGGAAGATTTTATTTTAAAAACGGGTCAACGCCTCAGTCAGTTGGGGCTCTAAAAAAATAATAAGGAGTTTTTCGAAATGGTTTTAGCAGCCAAAACGCTTGAGGATCTGACCAAGTCAATGTCCGACATTAATTCCCAATTGACCACGATGGAAGCACGGCAGAAGGCTTCCGATAGCGATACTCTAGCCGCTATCTTTCGTGGCAGCCAAGCTCCAGTTGGTCGCAGCTCTGACGAGTCGCGTGCTCTTAAATTCTTTGGAGCTTCAAGTCCAGCGCAATTGCTGAACGTGAACACTGGCCACCCTCGTTATAAGAATGTTCCAGCAGAAGTGAAGCAGACCGTTATCGACCTTAAAGAGTCGGTTAATACCGCTCGCTTCATCTCTCAGCAATTTCATGGCGAGCCTCTCGATAAGATCGGTGCGACTGCCGAGAATGATCGAGTCGCCAAGGTTAAAGGAATGCTCGATACTAACTACGGTCGAAACGAATTGAGTGCTCGACTTAAGGCGTTCGGATCAACCGTAAGTGGTGGCGGTGATGAGTGGGTTCCAACACTACTTGCCTCGGCATACATAGAAGAGTATCAATTGGCTCGCGTCGTCGAGGATAAGTTTCAAGAAATTCCGATGGCATCAAACCCATACGAGATGCCGACTCAAGGCGGAGTGACCAAGGCGCGAACCATCGCTGAAAATACTCAGATGACTGGCGCAAATTTCACTACTGGTAAGATGACCTTCACCGCGATGAAGTTCGCCGAGTACTACATAATTCCAGAAGAGTTGAACGAAGATAGTGCGCCTGCTATTTACCAACTCGGAACGCGCGAAGTAGTTGAAGCTCAACGACGAGCGGTTGAGGCGGCGATCCTCAATGGTGATAACGATGGAACTCACATCGACTCCGATACTCAAGCACTCGGTGCTGACGTTGCAGAAAAAGCCTGGAAGGGCTTGCGTCGTCAGGCTTTGGCGAACTCAGCAAATAATGGAACCACTGATTTTTCTAACGCAGTCGTTACCGAAGCGAACCTTCGCGTGATGCGTCAGCGCATGAAAAAATTCGGTGTGAATCCAAGCGAGCTTATTTTCTTCGTTGATCCAGTTGCCTATAATCAAATGATGGTTCTTACTAATGTATCGACCATCGAAAAATACGGGCAGGCAGCTACCGTGGTGACAGGCGAGCTTGGCCGCTACCAGGGTGTGCCAATCGTGATCAGTGAATTCATGCGCAGCGACCTTAACGCGACTGGCGTTTACGATGGTGTCACTGTCACTCGCTCAGGACTTCTGCTCGTGAATATGCGTCGTTGGTATCTCGGTATGCGTCGTCCGATTCGCGTCAAAATCCAAGAAGATTTGCCTGGCCAGGATCGTTGGTTGCTTGCTTCGTATCAGCGCAAAGACTTTCAAGGCTTCGCTCAAAGTGCGAGCGAAGTTTCCGTGTCTTACGGCTTAAACATTTCTGTCTAACCAATCTGAGAATTAAACTCGGAGAGAGGCTAACTGCCTCTCTCCTTATATTGTATGAGCCTATAAAATGGCCGAAGATATTCTCAGGCTTGGACAGTTTGAATCGAAAGCTATCGTTGCCTTGGAGACAAGGCCGGTAGGCGTTTACATTCAAAAAATGGCAGTCGCAGGTAACTCGATCCTCTCAACGGTTTTCGTTGAGTCGCTTGGAGCTGGCGGATCTGTCTTAGTAGAATATTTTGACTATGGTGTCGGCTCGGATGCTGGCGAAATAGTTACTCTCAATTCTCATGTGCCAGTATCGACAGCGGTCACCTCAGATCGAATCCTGGTCACCAACTTCCACGATAAGCCATACATCAAGATGACCGTGACCGGAGCTTCAGTGCGCTTCGGTATCTACGCTTCGGTGGTTCTGAGCACAGCCTCGGACATCGACAACGCCCTAAAGAAAGATGGCGAGACGGTTATCCTTGCCTCTGACAAGGGTATTCCGCAGGTCATCTATGATACGGTTGCCGGTGAATGGAAGTTTGCGATCGGTGAGGCCGGGGTCCAAGACGTTAATATTGTCGGTTCAGTTTCCATTGCTGATAACGGTTTGCCCGTGTTCTTCGAGGCTTCAACCGTGACGACTCCAGGAATCCTCCAAACGCTGCTATCCTACACGGTTCCTGTTTCAAAAACGCTCAACCTACTCCAAGTCTTATTGACGTGCAGACAAGAGGCTTTGTTTCAAATCTATGGCGATGGAAACTTGATCGGATCTGGCAGGACGGGAGCAGCAAGCCCTAATGTTAATTTTCCTTACCGTGTCGCAAGGTCATATGTTTCTGGTAAGATAATTGAGATTAAGTCGACTGCTCGGAGCGGTTCCGTAGCGGCAGATATTGAATGCTACGCTCAGGGAACACTGAGCTAAGAAAGGTTGAAGCAATGGCAGATCCACGAGAAAGTTTTGCTACGTTAGAGGACAGCAGTACTGGTGCAGGCGAGGCGCTCATCTCAAGAGTAGAAGGTGAAGCCGCCGCCGCGCAAGCTGGTTCCATCGGATTTAGTTTCAAGGATAGTTCTGGAAATGTGATCTTGCCTGCTCTTAATGCTGGTGGATTCATCCAGACCACGATCGTGTTTCCTTATAACGAAGGCGATGCAAGTGCAGGCGTCGATGGTCTTGTCGGATTCGTGTATAAGGATTCGTCTGGTAACCTCGTACTTCCACAGCTTGACTCTGCTGGAAATATCAAGGTAGTTGTCGATCATGCTTCGGCTCAAGGCTCGACTTCGGCTGTCGATGGTTCGATTGGATTTGCTTACAAGGATTCAAGCGGAAACCTTGTTCTGCCTTCTCTCGATACTGCCGGAAACATCAAGGTAACTTTCGCTGACAGAACTTGCCTCAAGTCTCCTGCTGGTGAGCTTGCAACTGGTAGTGCTTCGATTGTTGCCGTTACTGGTGCTTCGATCACCCTTGCAGTTTCTACTGTTTACGACAATATCGGATTTATCTTTTCAAGCCGAAGAGATTCTTTGTTCCAATTGATTCAGACTGATGACGCCACGGTAACTGTGCTTGCAGAATTTATTGTTGGCGCTGGTCAGTATACTGTAGTCGGAGAGCTGCATTGCTTCAAGATTACAACGGGCGCGACAGGTACTCAGACTTTGTCGGTTAAGGCGAAAAACTTCGAAGCTCTGTCTAGTCTGCGGGCTACGATCACAGCTCAAGTTGCTTAATTAAGTTGGGCTGGGGAATTGTCCCCAGCCCTTTGAGGTCTTATGGTTGACTTAGCTCCAGAATTTGAAACCACTGATTCGGTTGGGCCTGGCCAAAAAACTATGGCTCTGTCTAGTCCTGTTGTCATTGCGAGCGATCAGTCTGCGATACCGATCAGCGCAGCTTCATTGCCTCTGCCTACCGGAGCGGCCACAGCAGCAAATCAAGTAACTGAACTAGCAAGCCTAGCTTCTATTGATGCAGGAATCCCAGCTGCTCTCGGCCAAACTGTTATGTCAGCTTCCATGCCCGTGACTATGGCTTCTAATCAGCCCGCAATAGCAATAAGCGGAACGGTAACGGCGGTTCCAGGCGATGGATCGAAAACGACTTATTCCGCTTGCGCGAGTGGGATTGTGCCTGCTGCTGCGACGACTGACATTTTGACTATCACTGGTAGCGCGTCCAAGACAATTAGAATCACTATGATAACAATTTCATGCACTACTACAGCAGGTTCTGGTTTCTCAGCTAGCTTGACAATAGTTCGTCGCTCAACTGCCAATACTGGCGGAACATCAACAACTATAACAGCCGGGTTACATGACACGACTAATGCTGCTGCAACTGCTGTTGTTAGGTCATATACCGCTAATCCATCGGCTCTTGGCACTGCAAATGGAATTATACGAGCTCACAGGTTTTCGATTGGCACAGCTGGTGGTGCTGGAAATATCGGACCACTGAACGAGTGGGACTTTGGTGCTAGACCATCTCAAGCAATAGTATTGCGAGGAACAGGGGACATGCTCGCTATCAATTTAGGCGGTGTAACAATCACTAATCCAATTCTTTCGGCAACTATTGAGTGGACGGAGGAATAGCAATGCAGATGAATTTAGATTGGGCGGTATTTAAATCAGTTTGCACGGCGCGATCCTTGTCGATGCAATATATCGACATGACCGGATCATATGCGTTAATGGCATTCGACGATTGTTTTGAAGTTTGCTGCAATCTTGTTGAGAGTGCAGACATAACCGACTTTGAAACGAGCTACAAAGCAACTGGCAACAAACCTCCTGTAACTTTAACAGCTCCATTTGCTGCCAAGACATTTGGAACTAAAAGACTTTTTGCCAGAAATACTGGCAAGGCTTTCACGATAACGACTGGAAGCAATGATCTGTCTTATACCATGACATACGCATGGGCTAAGATCACTGGCCTAGAGTGCATCGGTGCTGAGATTGGCGACTATGCAGAGCTAAGGGTATATGACAACTCTTCCGGGACTTACTCAGGGGTTCCTAATGCTCTATTGAATCAGTTTGGCTACACGCTCTACATGGCGAAAGATTATTATGCTCGTAGTTCGCAATTCGATTCAGATATTTATGCAGGCATGGTTTTAAAGATAACCTACAATTCAATTTCAAATAAAAATATCTATCTCAACTATTTGATTAATGAGGTCAAGACTTGAACCTAAGACTATCCATTTTAAAAGCTGCACTGCCAATATCAAAATGGATAGCTAAGAGGCATTCGCCTTTTAGTCGTAAGCTCATAACCGAAGAGCATGTTGAAGACTTCAAAAAAATATACTGTCCTGGCCTCGTCCTTATTTCTTCTACATATGGAGAGCTTGCTAATTGGTTTATTCCTGGTCAATTTTCTCATGCTGCTATTCTTGGTAGCTCATACATTAAAAGCGATATAATTGAAGCTCGCACAACTGGGGTCTGTTATACAAAGCTCTACAATTTTTTCATGACCAAAGACAGGGTGGTAGCTCTAAGGCCATTATTTTGTGATCTAGCTGGCATGAAGATAGCTGCAATATATGCAGAAAATGCTATTGGAATGCCTTATGATTATTATTTTAGTCCAAGCAATGATGCTTTTTATTGCTCAGAACTTATAGGCTACGCTTACAGCCGCTTCGGAGTTTGGACTAAGCGCATGACAATGGGAATTGAAACGATCGTGCCTGACGATTTCTATCTCTCAGCTAAATCAAAACAGCCGAAATGGGAAATCGTATGGGACTCAGCTCTTGCTAAATGACGTAAGCTGATCTAAATTTGACAGGACAAAATCTTAACGGAGTACCTCATATGCGGTTAAAAGCTACCATCGGAAAAATAGACTTTGTGCCAATGATCAAAAAGCCAAGGATGTGGATCTCGTCTACTTGCCTTGTCAACGGTTCAATCCTTGATGTAGAGCCCGAGATTGGCTACCAGCTGCTAGCAACCTATCCTGGCTGCTTTCAGCTATTGGTCGAAGAAGAAGCTGCTCCAGTAAAACGCAGGAATAAAAAGGTCGAGGAAAGTGATATTGTTCACGGTGCAACGGCCAGCGACTTTACGATAGCAGAGGCATAACATGGCATTAGCTACTCTGACACAGCTTAAGACGCAACTCGGATTCAAAGAATCAGACACGCAGTTTGATACCAAACTGACTATGTTTTTGAACGCCGGTTCAAGCTGGGTCGAGAGCTACTGTAACCGCATTTTTTCCAGCGCCTCCTATACCGAGCTTTTCCACGGGAACCGCACGAACCTGTTGAACCCAAGGCAGTGGCCGATAACCGCTATCACCGAGCTCCGAATCTCAGGGGATCGCGCCTGGTCGGATGCTACTACCCTTGTCGATTCGACTGACTATGGGATCACAACCGATGCGATCGGCCTGACCTATTACGGTTCACTGCCTTTAGGTTATGACAATGTGCGTCTCATATATGTCGCGGGTTATGCAGCAATACCCTCAGATATTCAGATGGCGACTCTGTGGGCTGCCGAGTGGTTCTACCTGCATAACAACCGAGGCGACTCAGGGCGAACCTCGGTCGGCAAGCAGGGCGAGTCGATCGGTATCCTTGCTGAAGTACCTCCAATGATTAAGACACTGCTCCAGCCTTATAAACGGTTCGAGCTTCCTTCCTCTGGATTGGCGGTGGCACACGGATGAGCATCTATACGGTTATCGAAAAAATAAAGGTCATGAGGCAGGCCACAGATCCGAGCAGCCCAGAGCTTAAGAAAGCTTTGACTCGGATCGGTGGCGTTCTTCAAGGCACCATGCGAATGAATATCGTTCGCATGAAGGCGGTCGATAACGGCGGCTTGCTCAATTCAATTCAGTATCAAATCGACGACCAGACCTTGAGCGTTGGTAGTTACGGAATTACTTATGCAGCAAGGAATGAATTCGGCGGCCCAATGACTCATCGGCAAGTGGCCGCAATGTTTTATGACATGCGCCAAGCCTCGAAGCTGACGAGCGTAGATAAGGCTGAAAAAAATTCAGCTTATCCTGTTGTAACGATTCATAATGGTCTTGGCTATTGGCGACCACGACCATTCATAGGCGATGCACTAAAAAATAAAAGAGACTTCGTCATTAGAACTTTGCGAAAGGTGTATGAGCCTTGAATTTTTTTACTCAAGTAAAGCTCAGCCCGCAGTCGATGAAGAGTCGGATAGCCGATGCGTTGGTAGCTGTTATCAACGGAATGCCTATTTTTAATTACGTTTCATTCGATCGCATCAA
>Ga0315290_10000847_pt1 | contig 20583 bp, 22 predicted proteins | sample YL17G12_0_MG_FD_203627 | JGI IMG/M metagenome (GOLD analysis project Ga0315290, IMG submission 203627) | Sediment microbial communities from Yellowstone Lake, YNP, Wyoming, USA - YL17G12_0 | ecosystem: Environmental > Aquatic > Freshwater > Lake > Sediment | place: USA: Wyoming | collected... | reverse complement strand
TCTCCTACGACGGGCAGGGTTGTTCGATCTCGCAAGCAAGCGCGTCGGTGATGCACGACCTCCTCGTCGGCCGTTCGGTCACGGAGGGTTTGGAGGTACTCGACGACTTCACGACACTGATGCAGGGACGCGGCACCGTCGAGCCTGACGAAGACGTGCTGGGGGATGCCGTGGCATTCTCTGGCGTCGCCAAGTACCCAGCACGGGTGAAGTGCGCATTGTTGTCCTGGATGGCCTGGAAGGACGCCGTCAGCCAGAGCGTGAGCCAAGGAGGGCTTTCACATCATGACTGAGTCAACGAGCACGATTGCCGCACTCGATGACCTGTGGGAAGCCATGCGTGACGTGGTCGATCCTGAACTCGGCATCAATGTCGTGGACCTGGGTCTGGTCTACGACATCCACGTCGACGACGGCAATGTCGCCACGCTGGACATGACTCTCACGTCTGCGGCCTGCCCGCTCACCGACGTCATCGAGGATCAGACCCGAGCCTCGCTGGAGGGCGTAGTCAACGACTTCCGGATCAACTGGGTATGGATGCCGCCGTGGGGCCCGGACAAGATCTCGGATGAAGGCCGAGAAATGTTGCGCGCCCTCGGGTTCAACGTCTAGGTGATCCAGGCCACCGCTGTCGAGTTGCGGGCCGGCGCTCGACTGCTGCTCAGTGACGCGTCCTTGCGCATCGCTTCCGGAGACCGCATCGGGCTCGTCGGGCGCAACGGCGCCGGGAAGACGACGCTTACCCGCGTACTCGCCGGTGAGGCGGCCCCGGCAGCAGGGACCGTCACTCGCACCGGCTCGGTCGGCTACCTGCCCCAGGACCCTCGAACCGGAGACCTCGACCAACTTGCGCGCGATCGGATCCTGTCCGCGCGAGGCCTCGACGACGCTGCGCGCCGGATGCGTGAATTCGCCCACCGCATGTCCGCGGAAGACGGGGAGGCGCGCGAACGATCGATGCGACGGTATTCCCGCGCCGAGACCGATTTCGTCTCTCGAGGCGGATACTCGGCAGAGGCCGAGGCCGCCTCAATCGCGAGCAGTCTCGGACTACCGCTTCGGGCCCTGGATCAGCCACTTGGGACGCTGTCCGGCGGACAGCGCCGACGGGTTGAACTGTCCCGGATCCTGTTCAGCGGTGCCCGCACACTGCTCCTCGACGAACCCACCAACCACCTCGATGCTGATTCGATCGTCTGGTTGCGTGGGTATCTCGCCTCCCATAAGGGCGGGCTCGTCGTCATCAGCCACGACGTGGCACTGCTGGAAGCCACCGTCAACAAGGTGGTTCATCTCGACGCGACTCGAGCCGTCCTGGATCTGTACAACATGGGCTGGACGACCTACCTGCAACAACGAGAAACCGACGAACGACGCCGCCGCCGCGAACGTGCCAACGCGGAGAAGCAAGCTGCAGCCCTCTCGGCACAGGCTGATCGGATGCGCGCCAAGGCAACGAAAGCCAAAGCGGCACAAGGGATGGCGCGCCGAGCCGAACGTCTGGTGTCAGGACTCGAGAGCGAACGACGATCCGACCGGGTCGCGCGACTTCGTTTTCCGCAGCCGGCGTCGTGTGGGCGCACTCCACTGACGGCCAGTCGGTTGAGCAAGTCGTACGGGTCATTGGAGGTGTTCACCGACGTCGACCTCGCAATCGATCGCGGGTCTCGAGTCGTCATCTTGGGTCTGAACGGCGCGGGCAAGACGACCTTGCTGCGAATTCTCGCCGGCGTCGAAGGATCGGACACCGGCGGTGTCGAGCCGGGTCATGGGTTGCGGCTCGGCTACTACGCGCAGGAACACGAGACCCTCGACCCCGACCGATCCGTGTTGGCGAACATGATGACCGCTGCGCCGGATCTGCCGGAATTGGAGTGCCGCCGCGTGCTCGGATCGTTCTTGTTCTCCGGTGACACAGTGGACCAACTCGCCGGGACTCTCTCAGGTGGGGAGAAGACGCGACTCGCGTTAGCGACGTTAGTCGTGAGCAGCGCGAACGTGCTGCTGCTCGATGAGCCGACCAACAACCTCGATCCCGCGAGTCGTGAGGAAATCCTGGGGGCGCTGCGAGCCTATGAGGGGGCCGTGGTCCTCGTGACGCACGATGAGGGCGCAGTCAGCGCCCTTGCCCCCGAACGGGTCGTCCTGCTTCCCGACGGGGTGGAGGACCTATGGAATGCCGACTACGCAGATCTTGTTTCCTTGGCGTGACAGCCGGGTCTGGACGATCATGGCCCCATTGCCGGGCGCTCGCATCCGGCCGAGTTCACGGAGGATCCAGTGGCCAAGTTAGCCAAAGGCCGTCGTGTGACGGGCAAAGAGCGCGACGAACTCGCGAAGGATCTCAAGAGGAAGTACAAAGAAGGAGCCAGCATTCGTTCTCTCGCGGCAGAGACCGGGCGTTCGTACGGCTTCATCCACCGCGTCTTGGTCGACTCCAAGGTGACCTTGCGTGGTCGCGGCGGCGCAACGAGGGGGCGCTCGAAGGGTTGATCACGTCGTACCCGTCACCTCTGTCGCCGCGCAAGAGTAGGTCGTCGTGAGCGGGCATGGGCCGTGGATGGTCATGCGGTCGATGTCGCGCGACGATTCGGTGACCAAGAAGCAGTTGGCGCGCGGGACATTTCGGCGGATCCTCGGTTATGCGCGCCCTTACCGCAGTGTCATCGTCGCGTTCCTCATCACGCTCATCTTCGACGCCCTTCTGGTCGTCGCGGGGCCGTTGTTGTTCCGTCGCATCGTCGATGACGGGATCTTGCAGGGGAACTCCACAGTCGTCACGATCTGCGCGATTCTCGTTGCGCTTGTGGCCGTCGTCGACGTCGCCCTCGGGCTTCTTGGCCGTTGGTACTCATCGCGAATCGGCGAAGGCCTCATCTTCGATCTGCGCACGCAAGTATTCGGCCACGTCCAGCGTCAGTCCGTCGCATTCTTCACTCGCACTCAAACAGGCGCTTTGGTATCGAGACTGAACAACGACGTGATGGGAGCGCAACAGGCGTTCACCTCGACGCTGTCCGGAGTCGTCGGTAACGCGATCAGTCTCGTCGTTGTCTTGATCGCCATGTTCGTGCTGTCCTGGCAGATCACTCTGCTGTCTCTGATCCTCCTGCCGCTCTTCCTCTTCCCCGCCAAGTGGATGGGGCGCAAGATTCAAGGCCTCGCTCGCGAATCGATGGTGCTCAACGCCGAGATGGGCACCCAGATGACCGAGCGTTTCAATGTCGCCGGCGCACTGCTCGTCAAGTTGTTCGGCCGGCCGGCCGAAGAAGACGATGCCTTCTCGAGTCGGGCGGGTCGCGTTCGCGACATCGGGATCCGTCAAGCCATGGCGGGTCGAGTATTTTTCTCCTCATTGACACTCGTTGCCGCTCTTGCCACCGCGGTGGCCTACGGCGTCGGCGGCAACTTGGTCATCTCCGGGGTACTCACTCTCGGAACTCTGCTCGCGCTGACTGCACTGCTGGCCCAGCTCTACGGTCCGTTGACCGCGCTCTCCAATGTGCGAGTCGACGTGATGACTGCGCTTGTCAGTTTCGAGCGAGTCTTCGAGGTGCTCGACCTACCGACGCTTGTCCAGGAACGCCCCGACGCTCAGGCACTCGTCCGGCAGCCGCACACGATCGAGTTCGAACACGTTGCCTTTCGGTATCCCCTGGCGGACGAGGTGTCGCTGGCTTCGCTGGAGTCCATTGCCCGCTCGGACACCCGAACCACGAATGAGCTCGTGCTGAAGGACGTCACCTTCCAAGCGAAACCCGGCCAACTCGTAGCACTGGTGGGGCCCTCGGGAGCCGGCAAGACGACCATCACCACATTGGTGTCGCGGCTGTACGACGTCACGTCGGGCTCAGTACGCATCGACGGCGTCGACGTACGTGACGTGACATTCGAATCACTGCACAAGATCGTTGGGGTCGTGAGCCAGGACGCCCACATGTTCCACGACACGATCCGCGCGAATCTGCTGTACGCCGCCCCGGACGCATCGGAGCAGCAGTTGCTCGCTGCTTGCGCTGACGCTCAGATCGCCGACCTCATCGCCGACCTCCCCGAAGGCTTGGACACGGTGGTGGGGGATAGGGGTCACCGGCTTTCCGGCGGCGAGAAGCAACGACTCGCGTTGGCAAGGTTGTTGCTCAAGGCCCCCGGAATCGTGGTTCTCGATGAGGCGACCGCGCACCTGGACAGCGAGAGCGAAGCCGCGGTTCAACGAGCCCTGGCGACCGCGTTGGAGGGCCGTACCTCGTTGGTGATCGCTCATCGCCTCTCGACCATTCGCGACGCGGATCAGATCCTGGTCGTCGACGACGGGACCGTCGTCGAGCGGGGAACTCATGACGAGTTGCTTGCGCGCGGCGGTATGTATGCCGATCTCTACCGCACTCAGTTCGCCAGTCAAGCCGACAACATGGGACTGGCCGACGAAGCCCTGCTCCGAGGTTGAGTCCTACTCCGAGTCGAGGCCAACCCGAGTCGTACGACGGAGTGGCGCGTACGGTTTCGCTCTGCCGATGGTTAGCGTGTCATGCGAGTGACTGACTAACCGGACCAGTGAGAAACAAACACGCGGAGGCAGGGTGCGTCGGGCTGCAAGCCTGGCCGTGATCATCGCTGCGATCGTGGCCAGTGCTGTCTTTCTCATTGCGGGGATCACCCTGACGGTGATCTCCTTCGGTTTCAGTTCCGGGATTCAATCTTCTTCTGCGACGGTTACCGGTCCGGGCGCGGCGATCCTCACCGATGTGGTCGGCACTCGCCGCAGTATTCCCGGTGCCCAGGTCGTGCTTCGCGTGGAGAGTGCGTCAGGGAAGGCCGCCTTCCTCGGGGTGGCCAAGCCACCCGCCGTCGATCGCTTCCTCGCCGGCGTCGCGTATGACGTCGTCACGAGTCTGGATGGCAGCACACCGAACGGAAACATGAGATCGGTACCAGGAAGCGACACGGCGCCGAACCCGACCACCTCGACGATCTGGGATGCGTCCGCCCAGAGTGCGGCGGGACTGAACGCTTCGGCGCGCCTCGTCTGGAACCTCGACGAGACCGGACGCGCTTTGGTGCTCATGAATGCCGACGGCTCGAGTGACGTCTCGGTACGCGTCATCACCCTGATATCCATCGCAACCCCCGGTTGGCGCATCGTGTCGATCTCGCTAATCGGTCTGGGGGTCCTGCTTCTCATCGTTGCAGTGATCGCCCTCCGTCGACTGCGACATGGACCACCGCCCACCCCACAACACGCGGCCTCGACTCGACGTTGGTTCCGGCGCCGTGAGACCTCCGCCGCCGACGAACCCGAGCAGCAACCTGTGATCGAGGTGTCAGGTGTCGACACCGCCGAATGAGGTCATTACAGATCGAATCGTGACGATTCCGAACCTGTTGAGTCTTCTGCGTCTTCTCGGTGTCCCGCTCTTCCTGTGGCTGGTGCTCGGACCGCAGGCTGATGGCGCAGCCCTCGCCGTCCTCATCATCGCCGGCATCACCGACTATCTGGACGGACGGATCGCGCGTGCGACCGGGACGTCAAGTCGACTCGGTCAACTTCTGGACCCGCTGGCCGACCGCCTCTACATCCTGGCGACATTGATTGGTCTACTGCTCCGCGACATCGTCCCGCTGTGGTTGGTCATCGTCTTGATCGCACGCGATGTCGTACTCCTCGCCCTGCTCCCGTCCTTGCGCCGCCGAGGGCTGATCGCACTGCCGGTCCACTACCTTGGCAAGGCGGCGACGTTCAACCTCCTCTACGCCTTTCCGCTACTCCTTCTGAGCACAGGTACGGGTTGGGTAGGGCAGGTGTCCCTCGTGTTGGGCTGGGCATTCGTGATCTGGGGGACCGCGCTCTACTGGTGGTCTGGGATCCTGTACATCGAACAGGCGCGACGCCTTGCCGCTGATTCGAGCGGATCAGTACGCTCCTGATCAACTCAGCGGATCGAGCATCGACGTCCCGGCCCCGAAAGGCACCCATGTACCCCGAGAACCTGAAGTACACGCCGGAGCACGAGTGGGTTCAGGTGGCGACGGAGGCCGGGGGGGAGGTCACCGTCCGCTTCGGGATCACCGACTACGCTCAAGAAGCGCTTGGTGACATCGTCTTCGTCACCCTTCCTTCGGTCGGAGCTGAACTCGTTGCGGGTACGGCCTGCGGAGAGATCGAGTCCACCAAGAGCGTCAGCGACGTCTACGCCCCCGTAACCGGGGTGGTGGTGACGCGAAATGAGGCGGTCGAGACGGCACCGGAAACCATCAACTCCGATCCGTACGGAGCAGGGTGGTTGGTCGAGGTGCAGGTGGCCGACCCATCGCCCATGGAGCAGCTGCTCGACGTTGCCGCGTACCGAGAACTCACCACCAACAGCTGAAGGAGTCGCCATGGCCCGGACCTGCACGCAGTGCGGTCACGTCGGATCCGACGATGACCGCTTCTGCAGTGTCTGTGGCGCACCCCTCGATTCCGCTGGTGAGTCTTCGCTCGGCTACACGAGTACCGGGTTGCTGGCGATCAACACACCCGTACAGCCCGGAGGCACCGAAGGCGGGTGGGAAACAGGAGACGTCCCCTCGCTGGACGAGGGCACGGTCGCGGCACTCTCGGCTGGTGACGCCGTCCTGCTCGTGCGCCGTGGCCCGTTGGAAGGCGAACGATTCGTGCTCACCGGACCTGAAGGCACCGTGGTCACGGTTGGCAGATCACCGGAGAGTGACCTGTTCCTTGACGACGTCACAGTTTCTCGAAAGCATGCGGAGTTCCGTCACGGGTCGACCGGGTGGTCGGTCTGCGATGTAGGAAGTCTCAACGGAACGTACGTCAACCGAGAGCGCATCGACGACGTGACCCTCGCGAGCGATGCCGAGGTTCAAATCGGCAAGTACCGCTTCACCTATCTCACCGCGCCAGGGATTGGCTCGTGACATCGGCCGCAACAACGTCTCGACGGTTCGGTATCGGCGACGTCATCGCTGCCTTGAAGCCCGACTTTCCTGACGTGACGATTTCCAAGATCCGTTTCCTCGAATCCGAGGGCTTGGTGCAACCACAGCGCACCTCGAGCGGATATCGCAAATTCAGTGACACCGACGTCGAGCGGCTCCGATTCATCCTGACTGCTCAGCGCGATCACTACCTCCCGCTCAAGGTCATCCGAGAACACTTGGGATCAGCCGACCAGCGAGGCGAGTCGCCGGGGCCGATCAAGAGTGGCGGCTCCAAATCCCGAACCCGACCGACCGCGGTTGAGGCAGCCTCCATAGCGGGGGGTCTCTCGGCCAACGCGCTTGAGGCGACTGCGGCTGATGCGCGCATCTCCCGCGCGGAACTCCTCGAGGCAGCGGGTCTCAAGGAGGCCCAACTCGCGGCCCTGGAGTCCTACGGTCTGGTGACCTCTCGCGGTGGATCGCAATTCGATGCAACGGCTGTCCTGATCGCCCAGACCGTCAGCGACATGATGGAGTTCGGCATCGAGCCCCGGCATCTGCGCAGTTTCAAGGTCGCAGCTGACCGTGAGGTCAGTCTGATGGCCCAGGTGATGACGCCCATGCTCAAGAGCCGTGCCGACGATTCTCGGAAGAAGGCGCAGGACAAGATCCGCGATCTCGCCGCCCTCTCGATCCGGCTGCACGCAGCACTCGTGAAGGCCGGGCTCGACGAAGACGTCCTCGGCTAGTCACCCCGCTCTCGCGGTCGTAGGGTGGCAGTGTGCTCCAACTCGATGTCGTCGGCGTCCGCATTGAAATGCCGTCAAACCAGCCGATCGTGCTGCTGCGCGAGGTCGAAGGCGATCGCTATCTGCCTATCTGGATCGGGGCGGCTGAAGCATCAGCGATCGCGTTCGCCCAGCAGGGCGTAATCCCCGCACGCCCGCTCACTCACGATCTGCTCAAAGACGTGCTCGCCGCTTTCGGCCACGAACTTCTTCAGGTGCGCATCACCGACCTTGACGACGGCGTGTTCTTCGCCGTGCTCGTGTTCGATGGGGGAGTCGAGGTCAGTGCGCGTCCTTCCGACGCGATCGCGCTGGCCCTGCGAACCGGCACACCCATCTACGGGGCCGAGCCCGTCCTCGAAGACGCCGGCATCGAGATCCCCGATGAGCGTGAGGACGAGGTCGAGAAGTTCAAGGAGTTCCTCGATCAGGTCTCACCGGAGGACTTCGTAGCCGAAGGCGAAGAGAAGTAGATTCGCGTAGCCGAAGGCGAAGAGAAATAGATTCGCGTAGCCGAAGGCGAACAGAAGTAGATTCGCGTAGCCGAAGGCGCAGAGAAGTTGCCCTCTCCGCGGCGAGACCAAGAGCAACTCTCTAGTAGACGGTGAGATATCCGCAGTCAACCGCAGATCGACAGTCAGTGTCGGCGTGTCGAGGCCGAGTGTCGTTGACGGTGGTCGGGGCGGCCCCTACCGTTCACTTGGTTGGAACTGTCACACCGCTGTGATTCAACCGCTGTGATTCAACCGCTGTGATTCAACCGCTGTGATTCACGAGGAGACCAAGTGAACGATGTCACGGCGAGTCCGCCCACTGAACCGACGAGTACCCAAACGGCCGATCGCGAGGCGGGCATCGCCCGAGCCGATCGCCAAGGGCTCCTCTTCGGCGACGAGATCCGACCGCTACCGCAGGGAGTCGGCTACCGCGGTCCGGTGGCGTGTTCGGCCGCAGGCATCACCTACCGACAGTTGGACTACTGGGCGCGTACCGGTCTGGTCGAACCCAGCATCCGGACCGCGAGCGGATCGGGAACGCAACGCCTCTACGGCTTCCGCGACATCCTCGTCCTCAAGGTCGTCAAGCGACTGCTGGACACCGGCGTCTCGCTGCAGAACATCCGCACGGCGGTAGCGCACCTGCGTGATCAGGGTGTCGACGATCTCGCCCAGATCACGTTGATGAGCGATGGTGCCAGCGTCTACCAGTGCACGAACAAGGAAGACGTGATCGATCTGCTGCAGGGCGGTCAGGGTGTCTTCGGCATCGCGGTGGGACGCGTCTGGCGCGAGGTCGAGGGCAGCCTCGCCGAGTTGCCAAGTGAGAGCATCGATGGGTATGTCCGGGTGGATTTCGACGATCCGACCGATGAGTTGGCCGTACGTCGTCGGACCCGCCTGATCGGTTGACCTGCCTCGCTCGGTCACCCATTGGTTCGGACTCGGCTGGTAATGTCGGAGTGTCGATGACCCCATGCGGGAGAGACTCGTCGAAGTCAGGCGAGCGCCGAAGGAGCAACCTCCCCGGAACCTCTCAGGCAGCCAGGACCGCACGGAGTGGACACCTCTGGAAAGTGTGTACGGCGTGAGCGGTACACCGCCGAAGGGGAAAGTCGGGCCGCCGCCAGCGGTACGCCGAAACTCTCAGGCTCCATGACAGAGGGGGAGACCCGCCCTCGTCTCCTGGAGTCGCAGATGATTGACCAAGAGTCCACTTCGCTGGCCAATACTTCGCTGGCCGGCACTTCGCTCGTCGGGCTGGACCGAATCGCACCCTTCAGCGAGCGCCACATCGGTCCGTCGCCGGACGAGATCTCGCACATGCTGTCCGCATTGGGGCTCGGGTCACTTGACGCCCTCGCCGACGCGACCGTCCCGAAAGTGATTCGTACTCTGCGCGCGCTGGACCTGCCGCCGGCGATGTCCGAAGTCGATGCGCTCGCGGCGCTGCGAGAGATTGCGTCGCTCAACCGCCCGGTGGTCAACATGATCGGGATGGGCTACTACAACACCCACACGCCGGCGGTGATTCGTCGTAACGTCCTGGAGAGCCCGGCGTGGTACACGGCGTACACGCCGTATCAACCAGAGATCTCGCAGGGTCGACTTGAAGCGCTGCTCAACTTCCAGACGATGGTCGAAGACCTCACCGGCCTGCCGATCGCCAGCGCGTCGCTGCTCGACGAGTCAACTGCAGCGGCCGAGGCGATGACGTTGTGCCGGCGCGCAAGCAAGTCGACGTCGACCCGGTTCGTGGTGGACAGCGACACCCATCCCCAGACGTTGGCGGTCCTCGCCACTCGCGCGGAACCGTTGGGGATCGAGTTGGTCGAGGTGGATCTCAGCGACCACGACCTGCCCGACGGCGACTTCTTTGGCGTCTTGTTCTCGTATCCGACGTCAAGCGGCCGGGTTGGAGATGACACCAAGGCGATCGCGGCCGCCCACGAACGAGGCGCGCTGGTCGCTGTCACCACAGACCTGCTGGCCCTCACGCTGCTACGACCTCCCGGTGAGATCGGCGCCGATGTCGTCGTCGGATCGGCCCAACGATTCGGCGTGCCGCTCGGGTTCGGGGGACCGCACGCCGGCTTCATGAGTGTTCGCGCCGGGCTCGAGCGATCGTTGCCGGGGCGTCTCGTCGGCGTCAGCCTCGATGAGGACGGCCGCCCCGCCTACCGCCTCGCTCTGCAAACACGGGAGCAGCACATCCGCCGAGAGAAGGCCACCAGCAACATCTGTACGGCTCAGGTCCTGCTCGCCGTGATGTCGGCGATGTACGCGTCGTATCACGGTCCTGCCGGCCTGCGGGCGATCGCGACTCGAACCCATCGGTATGCCCGCGTGCTCGCGGCCGGGTTGACGAGCATGAACGTCCGACTTCGCCACGACACCTACTTCGACACCGTGCACGCAATCGTTCCGGGCCTGGCAGCTGACATCGTCGACGCTGCCGAGCGACGCGGTATCAACCTCAGACTCGTCGGTGCTGACACCGTTGGCATCAGCACCGACGAGACCACGACCCGCTCGCAACTCGAATCCGTGTGGTCAGCGTTCGGCGAGGCCACTGGTCAGTCCCGAGTGCCAGAAATCGAGCAGCTCGAAGGGCAGGCAGACGACGCCCTGCCCGACGCACTGATGCGGCACAGCGACTACCTCACGCACCCCGCGTTCACTTCCCACCACAGCGAGACCGAGATGCTGCGCTACCTGCGCGCACTCTCCGACAAGGACCTCGCGTTGGATCGCGCCATGATTCCGTTGGGCTCGTGCACGATGAAACTCAACGCAACGGCCGAGATGGAACCGATCACGTGGCCGGAGTTCGCTGCGATACATCCTTTCGCACCGAGCAGCCAAAGTCGCGGTTACCTTCAGCTCACCACGGAACTGGAGAAGTGGCTGTGCGAAGTGACTGGGTACGACGCAGTGTCGCTGCAGCCCAACGCAGGTTCGCAGGGCGAGTTCGCCGGGCTGCTGGCTATCCGTGCGTACTTGAGCCACCGGGGCGAAGGTCACCGCAACGTGTGTCTGATTCCCTCCAGTGCACACGGCACCAACGCTGCAAGTGCGGTGATGGCAGGACTTCGCGTCGTGGTCGTTGAGTGCGATGACCGAGGCAACATCGACGTCGATGACCTGCGTGCCAAGATCGCGAGTCACGCGGAGCAGCTTGCGGCCGTGATGGTGACCTACCCCTCGACCCACGGAGTGTTTGAGGAGACCGTCGTCGAGGTGTGCGGCCTCGTTCACGACGCCGGTGGTCAGGTCTACGTCGATGGTGCCAATCTCAATGCCTTGTTGGGGCTGGCGAAGCCGGGAAAGTTCGGCGCCGATGTGTCCCACCTGAACTTGCACAAGACGTTCTGTATCCCGCATGGGGGTGGCGGTCCTGGTGTCGGGCCGATCGGTGTGCGCGCGCACCTCGCGCCGTACCTGCCCGGGCACCCGATGCTCGATTCGACCGATCATCATGTGGGTCCCGTGAGCGGTGCCCCCTGGGGAAGTGCTGGAATCCTGCCCATTCCGTGGGCGTACTTGCGGATGATGGGTCCCGATGGACTGCTGCGGGCGACCGAGGTGGCAATCCTGTCGGCCAACTACATGGCGCGACGCCTCGACCCCTACTTCCCGGTTCTGTACACGGGTCGGGATGGCTATGTCGCACACGAGTGCATCATCGACTTGCGCGACATCACCAAGCGCGTCGGTGTCACGGTCGAAGATGTCGCCAAGCGATTGATCGACTATGGCTTCCACGCGCCGACGATGTCGTTCCCCGTCGCCGGCACCCTGATGATCGAGCCCACCGAGAGCGAGTCACTGGCTGAGATCGATCGCTTCTGCGACGCAATGATCGCGATCAGGGGCGAGATCGATCAGATCGAGACCGGCGCCTGGCCCGTCGAGGACAGCCCCCTGCGACATTCACCGCACACTGTCGCCTGTCTGGTGGGGGAGTGGGACCGGCCGTACTCACGCGAGCTGGCGGCCTACCCGGTGGCGAGTCTGCGCGGCCAGAAGTACTGGGCGCCCGTACGCCGTATCGACGGTGCGTATGGCGACCGGCACTTGGTCTGCGCATGCCCAGATCCGAGGGCCTTCGAGGTGTGAGACCGCCGCGTCGTCGGCTCATGGAAACGCAGCCTTGAGGACCGTGCAGGCTCGAAGCGTTACCCACTTCGACGTCGAGCCCTGGTGCTCAATGTCGACCGTCGTCTTCCGGTTGTAGGCATGACGATTTCTCCAGCGGCCGGGCACGACCTGCTGGCCCAGCAACCACTGGAGAGCGTTGGCGGCTCGGGAGTCGTTCACCCGGCCAAGTTCGGCGAGCGCCTCCAGGTTCTGCAGCACGTCGGTCACGTAGGCGACGGGGAACCCGAGGGCGAACCAGGCGCCTGACGGCTTGGTGTCGTACGAGGGGAATGGGTAGTCGGCGGTTGCGGGGTCCCGCGACAGGAGGAACTCCACACCCTGATCGACCGCGCGCTCGACCAAGGTGCCACGTTGGGACGGCGGCACGCGGGCGAGCGCGAGCAGTTCCTTGACTGCACCCCAAGCACACGCCTGACCCTCGTTGGCCCCGCATTCGAAGCCGGGGCCGCTGGTGCCCGAGGCGTACCAGCGGGGAACGTCGTGTCCCGTGATCGTGCGCGCAGCCCAGTCCACCGCCGCTTGCACGCGCGGATCTTCGCCGTATCCGAAACCCAGCAAGGCCCGCAGCAGGTTCCCGTTGAGGCAGTGGATAGCGCGCGACGGCGGGGGCGAGCCATTGAGCATGCCGGACGCGCCCATCCCGCCCGCGGATGTGGGGGTGTGCCTGAGCACGTACTCGCACGCGCGCGCGATCCGCTCGTCGGCGCGGTCCGCGCCGAGTTGGTCGAGGAAGATCAACTGCCACACCGTGCTCTGATACTTCGGGGAGTACCCAGGGCCCGCCTTCACCCAGAAGCCGGCCGGCTCTTGGGCAGCAAGAATTGCGAGAATGGGGTCGGCGCTCATGGCATCCGCTCGCGCCCGGACCACATCGGAGTCGCCAGGCGCGAGGTCCAGGAGCCGGACCAGCGCCGCAGCCCGGACGGCCGGATCGGTGTCCTCCAGCAACCACGGCAGCGGGTCGTCTTCCAGGAGCCCCAGCCAACTCATGCACAACTCCCACGGGGGTATCGCGTCGACCAACTCCAGCGTATGCACCGTCGAAACCGCATGCGCGGCGAACGGCGAACCCGGCGAGGCGCGATGGAAACTGAACCCTCAGGTGGTTGCGGTGGATGTCTGGCTCGAACCCACCTGCCCGGTGGTGGACTCGGGCTGGGCGGCGGCCTTGGCAGCCAGTCGGAGAAGGACACCCGAGCGAGACGCAAAGTACTTGGCCTGCGAATGCCCTGATCCCAGGGCATTCGACGCGCCGTCGACGGGCGTGGGGGAACCGCCCCCGACTGTCTCATCAGCCTCGCGAGTCGCAGGCCACCAAGAAGTGGACCCTGGCAGACTCGCGGAATGACTATGGCTGCTCCCACGGGTCCTGACGCGGTCGACCGGAAGGACCTGCTGCGCGTTATCGGTTCCTCGGTGCTGGTGGCCCTGCCGATCTCGCTGGTCGCGATGGGCTTCCTCGGGCTCGTCGACCTGGTGCAGACCTGGGTGTGGGAAACCGCCCCCGTCGACCTGGGTCTCGACTCCGCACCGTGGTGGTGGCCGATCCCCTGGCTCGTGCTGGCAGGGGTCCTCGTCTCGTCCGCCATCGTGCTGCTACCGGGTCGCGGGGGTCACGTGCCCGCGAACGGGACCGGTGGTGGCGCCACCCCGCCGTCCTTCGTCCTCGGGGTGTTCCTCGCGGCGCTGGCCGGTCTGCCGCTCGGCGTGGTGCTCGGACCGGAGGCGCCGCTGATCGCCATGGGGACGGGCCTCGCCGTCTGGTTGTCACGCCTCGCGCGGCTGTCCCCGCACGGTCGGCTCGAAGCGTTGATCGGAACGGCGGGTGCGGCCGCAGCGATCTCGATCGTCCTTGGGAACCCGCTCACCGCCGTGGTCTTCCTGGCCGAGGCGGTGGCCATCGCCGGTGGCCCCGTGATCGCGGCCACCCTCCCCGCACTGCTCGGTGTGGGAGTGGGTGCCTTGGTCTTCTCCGGTCTGGGCGACACCCCCGGAGTCCAGTCCCAGTCGCTGCAGCTGGTGGAGTTGGACTCGGTGCCGACGCCGGACATCGGCGATCTGCTCTGGGCGGTCCCGGTCGGCGTGCTCGCGGCCGTCGTGATGAGCGTCGTCTTCACCTCCGGACGTCGTGTCGCCGATCGTCTCGCCACCATGAGCCGAGGCCGCCTCATCGTGGCCACCATGGCCGTCGGCCTGGTCGTCGCCCTGTTCGCCTCCGCGTACTCGCTGATCACCGGGCGCAACCCCTTCGATGTCGCGTCATCGGGCACCGCGACCTTGCAGGCGATCACCAGCGACACCACCGCCTGGGGCGCTGGCGCCCTCGTCGCCCTCATTGTTTTCAAGGGGCTCGCCTACGCCCTGTCGCTCGGCGCCTTTCGCGGCGGCCCGATCTTCCCGTCGATCATGCTCGGCGGCGCCCTCGGAGTGCTGATCGCCCCACTTCCAGGCCTTGGGGTGGCCGGCGGTCTCGCAGTCGGAATGGCGGCGTTCGCCGCCGCCGGGATGAAGATGCCGCTCAGTTCCGTCGCGCTAACGCTGCTGCTGTTCGGTCCCAACGCCACCAGGGTGTTCCCGGAGGTCGCAATCGCAGCGGTGACCGCCTACGCCGTGCGCATCGCCCTCGACAAACGCGCGAGAACGACTTCCGGGCAGGACACGACTACGGCTGCCCACTCAACGACCTGACGGCTCTGTGGCGGAGCCGGGGACCGGTCAGTCGATCACGACTCGGTGTTCACCGGAACTCAGCCACTGCTGGACCGCAGCACGAGACAAGGTTCGATGCCCACAGTCGCACCACGCTGGCAATGCGTCGTCCGCAGCTGCTCCCTCGGCGTCCGCGAGCAGGTCGAACCAGCGGTGTGGTTTCTGGTCCCCATGGGGTTCGTCCGGCAGATCGTGGTCACCGTGCGACCTGGCACGTACGGGCGCGACGTATACCGGGCCCGCTTCGGTGTCGTAGACAGCAGCGACATGGTGGCCGCTGCCGCACTGCACCCGGAGTATGACGGCGTCGTGCCCACCGTGCGGAAGGGCCGACCAAGCAACTTCCGCCGCCTGGCTGCGCTCGTCTCGGGTGTGACGATGATCGGTCATCAGCAACTGCTCGAGGGTCGGAGCACGGAGGAGCAAGGCCCCAAGACCGTACTCATGACACGGCGTAGTGACGACACCCAAACACGCTAGCAGTCACCCCCGCATGGCCACACGGACACATCGGGATCGTCCGAGAGAGAAAGTCCATTCTCCTGGGCTGCTTCCGTCAACGTGGACATCGCTTTGGGGCCTACGGCGCGCAACTGACTCAACTTCTGCCCTCAACGTCTTGTGCGTCGAAAAGCTCGCCTTGTTCGACGGTTGTGACAACCATCCAAGTCGCGTGGTGGACGTTGAAGCCCGCTGTGCTTGCGGCCGCCACGACATCAGCATCGTCATCGACGAACTCCACGATCTCGCCAGCTTTGGCCAACTCGCGTAGCACGGCAATCTTCGTGAACCGTGCCGGCCGATGGTCGTTACTGCGCCGCATATGGAGCGCTCCCTGCGGCAACCCATAAGAAGTGAGCCACCCTTGCGTGGCAGTCCGGTAGTTCTCAGGACGTCCGGTCAGGTAGACGATCGTGTGCCCGTCCGCGTGGGCCGCGAATGCCCGCTGTACGCCGTCATCCAAGGGGGGATCGTCGGAGGCGGACCGGAAGAACCCCGGCCAGTCCTTGGGTCGGCTAGCCAGGTAGTGGAGCCGGTGCCCTACGTCGGCCAGGACTCCGTCGATATCGAAAACCACGAAGGTCGGGCGCCGAAGACCTGGCATGGGCGCACGCTACCGATCTCGGGGGGACCGCGAGACGCGACTGATGACAGGCGCCTACGCTGCCCGCATGACGATTGCCCCCGAGAACTCAAACCGGCAGGGATTCGAGGCGATTCGCGAAGGGCTCCCCGCCGCAGTCCCGATGGTTCGGACCATGAATCTGGCCTTCGAGCAGGTGAGTCCGGACCGAGTCGTGATGGTGCTGCCCGATCAACCCGCCTTTCACAATCACATCGGTGGCCCCCACGCCGGCGCACTGTTCACGCTGGGGGAATCGGCCTCGGGCGCCTTTGTGCTCGGGCACTTCGGTGATCTCCTGCACCGGGCCACGCCGCTGGCGGTGCAGTCGACAATCCGCTATTTCAAGGTGGCGATGGGTCCCATCCGCGCGACCGCCCTATTGACGCGGCCGGTGGACGAAATCCGAGAAGAACTCGATGCCGGGGCACGGCCTGAGTTCGACGTCGAGATCGAGTTCACGAACGGGGTGGGCGACATCACCGGCTCTATGACTGTCACCTGGACTCTACGACCCAACCGAACTTAGGCCGTTCAATCGCGATTTCAGGTGTGCGTGGGTTGCCAGATGGTGAGGTTGTCGCAACGTTGCGGTTGTCGTCCGGTTGCGGTTGTCAATAGATAGCGGTTGTCATTTATTAGCGGTTGTCGTTCGGTTGCGATACACTCAGGGCATGGCAGCCAGACCTGTTCGACTCACGGCTCTTTCGCCCACCGCGGCAGCAACTCAGCTCTCCAGCGAGGCGGGGGAGAAGTGGGCGCGCCAGTTCCTCCAGGCCTTCGAATCACAACTCCGATTGGTGCCCCTCGAGCGGCTGATGGCAACGTGGGAGCTCTCAGCATCGGCGACCGCCCGTGTTTTCGGTGTCTCCAGGCAGGCCGTCGCGAAGTGGCGAATCACCTCGGTCCCTGCCGACCGCTTGGTCGTGCTCGCCGACCTCAGTGCGGCGACCGATGTCCTCGAACGACACGTTCGTCGCGACCGAATTCCTGCCGTGGTGCGTCGGCCCGCGCCCTTCCTCGGGGGAGTCAGCCTCCTTCAGATGGCCGAGACCGGACAGAGCGTTGAGGTCCGACGCCGGGTCACGGAGATGTTCGATCTTCGCCGAGTGGCTCCATGAGTCCACGCCCGGCAACCACCCGTCCAGGGACTGGACGCTCGTCAACTACCCGGTCAGCATCCCCGCGAGCGACCACGCTGCGCGAGGAGGCTGTGTGGCTGCGCGTCGCACATCGGGACTGGACCGATCCGCTGTCCGCTGACTACGCAGATGAGTACGGCGGTCGCTGGAATGCACCCGGCGACGGGCCCACGCTCTACCTCAACGCCGACGAGGACACCGCCCGGGCGCAGATACGGCGACTGCTCGAAGGCACCCCGGTGGACTACGAGGACCTCGCGGACGACGCGCCCTTCGTGCTCGTGTCTGCCGCCTTGCCCAAGCGCCAACGGGTGGCCGACGCCGGGACCGATCTGGGGCTGGTTTCGCTGGGTCTGCCTACGACGTATCCGCGCCGGCCGCGTGGCGGTGAGGTTTCGTGGGCCGCCTGTCGGCGAGCAGCCCACGTAGTTCGGACCGCCAGCCTGCGAGGCGTGCTCGCCCGCTCGGCCGCACTCCCGTTTGCAGTCCCAGCGGCGCCGGCGGGCACTGAGGCGCGGGGGACCGAGTTGGCCTGGTTCCCAGCGCCGCGAGCCACCGCGACCGAGGTGGGCAGGCGCAGGGGATTCAGGCAGTGGCGCCATCCCCGCGCGTCAACCTCGGGTTCCACTACTTGACATAATGTTCCTTATCGGCGCTTGTGCTCTTCTCCGCCGCACCGTCGGCCCAGGCTGACTCTGCCCACAGAAACCCCTTTCGCGCGGGTTTGGCCCCCTCTCATGCGGGGAACATCGGGATCGTCCACGACGTTGTCTGGACAACCCGGAAACCCCAGGGCGCCACAAGTGCCCACCGAAAGGCGATACCGATGAGCGAGGCCAGGCTCCGTGGAACGCGATTGGGCGCCACGAGTTACGAGAACGATGCGCACGCACAGTTCGCACCACGCCAGTGGACCACGTACGACTGCGAGCAGGGTCACGTCACGACGTTGCCCTTTTCCCTCGAGGCGGACATCCCCGCGATCTGGCAGTGCCACTGCGGCGCTGAGGCGCTTCTTCGAGATGGCGAGCGACCCGAGCCCAAGACGGTCAAGCCGGCCCGTACCCATTGGGACATGCTCCTGGAGCGCCGTTCCATTCCGGAACTAGAAGAACTTCTCGACGAGCGTCTCACCCTCCTCCGCGACGCTCGTGGCGAGGCACGACGAGAGGCCAATCGACGTAAGTCTGCGTGACTCGCGTCTGCCCGGGAACCCTTCCCTTCGGGCAGACGCAAGTCACCAGAGCAAGAAGGTCCCGGAGCCCGCGAATTCCCTATTCGCGTGGTTCCCACGAGAGCCGCGGCAGACCCCCATGCCGCGGCTCTCACCCTTTTCACCCGCGTGTCAGGGTCCCTCGTCGGACCGGTCGATGACTTCGCCCTCAATGACGTCACCGGTACCAGGCGCGAATTGATTCGTCGAGTACTCGGTCGTGGCGAACCCGTTGACGCCGAACCAACGCGCCGCTCGCACGGCTAGCGCCCCGCGGATGAGCACCCGAGTCGGTCGCACGACGAGCAGCACCCCCGCCAGGTCGGCCAGGACTCCGGGAAGCACGAGCAGCAGTCCCCCGAGAAAGAGCAATCCGGCGTCTCCCACCGAGACGGATGCCTCCCTTGCCGCCGGCGCAGCCGTGGTGGCCGGGACCGTCGAGGCCCGCCGAAGAGCGGTGAAGGCGGCGGAGCCGGCTCGTCGCATGACCACCATGCCCGCCACGAATGTCACCGCCGCGAGCAGCAGCACGCCGGGCCACCCGATGAGAGTCGCGAGAGCCTCTGTCGCCAGGATCTCGGCAATCAGGTACGCCGCAAGGGAAAGCAGGGTGAGGAAGCGCCGCATCAGTGCGTCGTACTCCCGGTTGAACTCCGCTGTCCGCGAATCCGCGACCAACGGTCGCGAGCTCCCCAAACGGTCACCCGCCACAACGCTTCGGCAACGATCTTCTGACTCATCTTCGATGTGCCCAGTTCGCGTTCGACAAAGGTGATCGGCACTTCCCGAACGCGCAGTCCGCGTTGCACCGCGCGCCAGGCAAGGTCCACCTGGAAGCAGTAACCCTGACTTTCGACATGGGTCAAGTCCAGTGCCTTCAACGCTTCGGCGCGGAAGGCCCGATAACCACCGGTCGCATCACGCAGCGGTACGCCGAGCGCGATTCGCGTGTAGAGGTTGCCTCCACGCGACAACATCTCCCGCGACTTCGGCCAATTGACCACGGAGCCACCGTCGACCCAGCGCGAACCTAGAACGAGATCGGCGTCTCGCAGGGCCTCCAACAACGAGGGCAGTTGCTCGGGTCGATGTGAGCCATCTGCGTCCATCTCGACGACGACGCCGTAGCCGTTGGCCAGCGCCCACTCGAAGCCGGCGAGATACGCCGCCCCCAGGCCTTCCTTCTCTTCCCGGTGCAGGACGTGGACGTGATCGTCGTCCGCGGCCAACGCGTCAGCGATCACACCGGTGCCATCGGGAGAGTTGTCATCCGCGACGAGCACATCGGCTTCCGGGACCGCCGTACGAACTCGCGCGGTGATCAACGCGAGGTTGTCCTTCTCGTTGTAAGTCGGGATGACCACAAGGATCGTGCCGAGATCGGCGTATCCGGCGGGGGCGTCGGTCACGGTGTCCTCTTCGGCTTATTCCAGTGGATTCTCACGGTCGTGCTGCTAGCGCCGGAGCGGCTCTGACCCTACGCCCCGTGCGGGCACCCCGGACGACGGCCAGGAGCGCGACGGCGGACAGGAGCCATTCCGGCCACTCCCCCAGGCGGTCCGAGGGGCTGCGAGTGCCGTGCAGCTGCGCATTGGCCTGCAGCACGGTCTGAGTGAACTCCTCGCTGCGCTGAAGGATTCTTCCCTTGCTGTCGATCACCGCCGAGATGCCACTCGTCGCGGCCACGAGCGCCGTTCGATTGTGTTCTATGGCCCGGGTCTGAGTGATCGCGAGCTGCTGCTCGGGTTGACCGGTGTTGCCGTACGTCGCGTTGTTGGTCTGGACGACCAGGAACTGACCGCCACCATTGATGACATCACGGGGCTCCTGGTCGTAGGCGACCTCGAAGCAGATGACGACCCCGATGGTCACCCCTGCGATGGTCAGCACCCCCGGACTATCTCCAGGGGCGAAGTCACGTGGGATCAGGCTGAATCGCTGGGTCAAGTTCCCGATCATGCTGCGGAACGGGATGTACTCGCCGAACGGAACCGGATGCCGCTTCGCATACGTCTGACCGGGCCCA
>Ga0315290_10000844_pt1 | contig 20618 bp, 20 predicted proteins | sample YL17G12_0_MG_FD_203627 | JGI IMG/M metagenome (GOLD analysis project Ga0315290, IMG submission 203627) | Sediment microbial communities from Yellowstone Lake, YNP, Wyoming, USA - YL17G12_0 | ecosystem: Environmental > Aquatic > Freshwater > Lake > Sediment | place: USA: Wyoming | collected... | reverse complement strand
AGACCCGGCCGGCGGGTCCGACTTGTTGGGACAAGGTCAGCAGGCTGTGACCGGTGCCGCATCCCACCTCGATGATGGACTCGCCCGGCATGACGTTCAGTAATTCCAAACCCTTCTCTCTAAATTTCTTTTCGCTCCCGCCTGCAATCAGGTCATACCAGGTACTCAGCTTGTTGTAGCTGGCTCGGGCGGCTTCCTTTGACCGCAGGACGTGTGTCATCTCGACTGTTTCAATTGGATTCATGGGCATCAGTTCAACATTTTTCTTTTTATGAGTAGCTGGTTGTCGGGCTGTGGTTTCCCAGCCACTCTTCTGCAAGCCACGCCAGGTAGACTAGCATCCATCCCATATGGAAATGAAAATTGAAAAATATAAGAATATTTGTTACTACTCAGGCATGGTTACGACAGCGCCACATATAGTGGTCGCATGCGCTGAAGGCGAAAATCCGCCACGGGTTCAGCCACCATATATGCTATCAAAACCGGAAGGCTCATCTTTTGTGCCACATATAGCGTTTCTAGCTAATTCAGGCTGAGCAGTCACGAATATTTCTATATTTATTATAGACCGGCCTGCTTTGTGCAATTTAATAGAAAATATCTTAAACAACAAACCCCGAGAGGTTCTTAGTTCCGATTGGAGTTTCTTGTCATGACTATGGAAACTCTTTTGAGCAGGAAAAGTGCAAGAATGATGATGAACGCTATTGCAGAAATCTCCGCCATCAAATCTAGCGTTGATTGAACCAGGGGGCGATTCCAGTCCGGTTGCCGTCGGTTGATAAATTCCTGCAATCTTGAAATATCTTTAGCGAGGATCCGCTCAAATGGACGAGTTTGGTTTTCTTCAGGAAACACAAACCCTGCCGGGTTAGTCATGTTGAAATAACCATCCCGCATCTTAAGTACTGAACCGGGGACCACTTCGGGATGGAAATCCGTCAGGTAATATCCAAAAATCGGCTCATAAATACTCATATTGCTCGAGCTTTCGAGCAGATCCTGGTTTTTTCGCAGTTGGACGATTTTCTCGACAGGGGAAATTTCTCCCGCTTTAATCATTTGATAAGTCTGCAGTGATTGTTCAATGTTGAAATTGCGATTCCAAAGATCCTTGCTAAATGAAAAATAAAATAGGATTGGCGCAAGTGTAAAGACCGTGATCGCTGAGTAAGCGATGGGGGTTGACAGGACCTTGAATTTCTCTAAGACAACCACGCTGCTGTACGCTCCAAGGATCGCCAGAGGATAGATTAGCGCTGATGCAAAGCGAACGTTTATATGCAACGAGCTAAGAATCGGCAGTTTTTGTAATGTGGGATATAAAAATCCTTTCGCTAACGTGAATTCTATAACCACCCAAACCGCGAATATCACCAATCCTCCCGCAATCCACCGATCCGGATGATTGAAAGATCCTGACGAAAACTGTTTTTTAGGAAGAAGCCTAAACAACAATCCTAGTGCCAGAAAAATCCATAGGATAGGAGTGAGAGAAATATCAAACTCCCAAACGCCATAATCTGCGTTGAACACGAGGCTGTAATAGCGGAGGAGGGCATTTATGTCTTGGCCTCTTAACATACGGAGAGGGGTGAGCCCCATCGCGCCCACATATTGTCTTGCCATTCCAAAAAGACCTTGGAGAATTGTTATTGGATAGTCATCGCTAATCTGACGAGGAAAGAACCTTATAAAAGAATAGACTGCATGGATTTTTGAGCCAGAAAGCAAGAGGAAAATGAACGACGCAAGCAATGTAACCAATAACAGTCTTTTAAACTTAAAGATCTTGGGGTCAATAAGATAAAGGGTTGGCAGAGCAACAGCCAGAGAGAGCAGGAAAACAACAAATAAGTAAAATCCTGAATGATGAATTACTATTGTCATAACAAGCGAAATTACAATCGCAGGTATTATCACCGGCAGGGATGCGGAAAACAGGGCTAATGTAATCACGGGCAGAAGAGGGAACGTCTGGAAACCTATATGACCAACAACCATGTGCTCAATGTAAAAACCATTGACGGTGAAGAATAAAGCCCCGAGTATCCCCGCCTGCCAACGCCATCTCATTGTTCGGGTAATGAAAAAATAGGTCGCAAAATAGCCGATCCACAAGAAAACTATCGAAGAAAAAACAGAGGCTGCCCATGGATTCATTATGAGGTTTAGAAACTGAGGTAGCGAAAATTGTATCTGCTGTGGATTTGGATATGATGGCAGACCCCCTCCCCAACTTGGGGTATACCACTGGATGCTTAGACCGTTGATTTTGTAATGAATGTCGGTGTCCAGCATGCGTGGAACGAAATAGCCGTAGTCATGGCCCACGAGAGGGTAGTCTTGGCTAAGAAAAGAAACAAAGAAGATTGATATGGCAAGCAGGGCTACTGCATGGATGACAATCTCGAATTTGTGCTTTGCCATGCTATTCCTTTCGAAAACGCAGATAATGGAGCGCTGCAATCAGTATCCGACCAGATAATTCATCCACCGAGATAGTGGAAGGTTGTGAAACGGTCACAAAACGTGATTTAGACAAGAGGATGGACCGCTTGCTCCAATTTGGTCAAATTTGCTGGGGTGCTGAAACTGTTTCCCCAAAAACAAGGTTCGGAACGGATTCCTTTCACGTGCAGGAATTCTGCAAGCAATTTTTCCCTGTCTTCGTGACTCAAGGTCGGTAATGGCGTGGAGGTGGCAGGAGGAATTGGAGTTGCTTGGGTGTCGAAGCCAATTTTATGGTCGCTAGCACGGAGAAATAATATTGTCAGCGCCGATAGAGTTGACATAAATGCAGAGTACATCCCTGTCAACCACACCAAGCAAACCAGAATATCCCACAAGCAAAAGGAGATTAAATATCATCATATAGACCTTTCATCCAGCTTTTTACACGCATGGATGATATCCACCGGCAGTCCCCACATGACCAGTTCATGAGTTGCTGCAATATGAAATCCGGCTTCCGTCACAAAATCCTTGACATAAATTGGGCGGCAATCAACATAGTTGGGGATTTTTTCGTGGAACCATTCATACAATCTAACCACCAGCCCTTCCTTTTTAGATAGCGCTACTATGCCCATCCGCCCGTCGTGCTTCAGCACACGATGGCACTCATTCAGCACGAGTGGCAGTTCGGGGGTGTCGAACAATTCAAGGGTAAAGCTCATAAAGAGTGCGTCGAAGGATTCCGTCCGGAAGGGAAGGTGAGCCGCATCACTGCAAAGGAGCATGGTCCATTTCCCCGTCTCACTTCGGTTGAGGCGGCTGCGAGCTTGCCCCAGCATTCCATCCGAAAGGTCGAGACCGTAGACCCGGCCGGCGGGTCCGACTTGTTGGGACAAGGTCAGCAGGCTGTGACCGGTGCCGCATCCCACCTCGATGATGGACTCGCCCGGCATGACGTTCAGTAATTCCAAACCCTTCTCTCTAAATTTATTTTCGCTCCCGCCTGCAATCAGGTCATACCAGGTACTCAGCTTGTTGTAGCTGAGTCTGGCGACACCCTTTGATCTTCTAACGCGGGTCATACCCATTGCATCATTTGGAATTTTCATTGTTACGGATGATCCTGGCGCCCATTGTATTTTTTAAGGATAACTGGTCGTCTCGCCGAGAATCTCCCAGCCGCGCTCCTGCGCAACAGTTCGCAGCTTCGCATCCGGGTAGACGGCTACGGGATGGTCGGCGTGTTCGAGCAGGGAGATGTCCATCAGGGTGTCACCGTAGGCAAAGTCCACGCGGCTCACATTCAAGCGGCTGAACACCTGCTCGATCTTTCGTTTGCTGGCGACCAGGTCCGAAGCCATGCGCACGCGACCGTTGACAATTTCCACCGGCGTGCCAATCGCCTGCGCACCAAATCGCTTTGCGAAAGCCTCCACACCGGGTTCGAAGACGCTGCTGGCGATGTAAACCTGCGAACCGGAATCGATGTGTTGTCGCAGCCGGGCAATCACATCATTGCGGCGCTTGGGCCACAGATTGTGCTCCACTGACCATTCGGCAACCTGAGCGAACTTTTCCGGTGTGGCATCCTTGATCATGGCAAGGCTGTCCACCATGAGATCCTGTCCCCATTTTTGCCAATCGATCCAGCCGCGTTTGGCGAAGAAGTATGAAGGCAAAATGGATGCCGTGTAAAGGTTGGCTTGCATCCTGCTCTGATTGTGGCGCACCCAGTCCACCAACCCAAGTACTGGAGAGCCGGTGGTCAACGTACCCATCATATCGGATATGACAATCATATGTAATCCTTTGAATTTAATAGTATGCGTTGTGCTGCCAAATCACGGTTTGGATTTGTCCCACAACTCGCGCGTCAATTGGATCTGCCCCAGATGCGTGGCTGTATGTTTGAGAGCATGCCCCAGCACCCAACCGATCGTCACTTCACGTTGGTTGCGGAACATACGCCTTGTTTCCAGGTCGGTTAGTGTTAACTCTGCCAGCACGCCTGTGATATATGCCCTGTTATCAGCAAGGCGCTTCACAAGCAATTCTGCATCCATGCCCTTTACTTTAAACTCGGCATCCCGGTCACGGTTAGCCACGTCACCTGCGATCACTTCTCCGATCAGGTAGTGTTCCGCGCCGGTAAGATGGAAGACCATTACACCGATCGAATTCATCCCCGGTTGCGGAGTCCAATCCAGCGTGATGGGTGTAAGTCCATCCAATGCCTTTTCGATATCACTATGCAGTTCGTGCAGGTTATTCAGGTAGTCATCGAAGTAAGGTTGCATCTTCAGCTCCTCATGATGGTAATCGCAATCATTATAGCATCCGACGAAGTGATACAATCACCGCATGGGCACGCTTTTTCTCGTCACCACACCCATCGGTAACCTCGAGGATATGAGTCCGAGGGCACTCCGCATCTTGCGCGAAGTTCACCTCATCGCTGCCGAGGATACTCGTCATACCCGCCAACTTCTGACGCATTTCGACATTCACACTCCGCTGACCAGTTACTACGAGCACAACAAACTGACCAAGCTCGAGGCGATTATGTCCGCCTTGGGTCAGGGGGATGTCGCGCTCGTCTCGGACGCCGGTACGCCGGGTATCAATGATCCCGGATATGAACTCGTCAAAGCCGCTTTGGAAGCTGGCTACATCATCAGCCCGGTGCCAGGACCCTCGGCTCCCATCGCCGCCCTGGCTGCCTCGGGCTTACCAACCGATTCTTTTCTTTATCTGGGATACCTGCCGCGCAAATCCTCCGAGCGGAAAGAGTACCTGCATAAGGTGTCCGGTCAGCCCTACACACTGGTCTTCCTTGAGACGCCTCATCGTCTGCTCGACTCGCTTGACGATCTGATGAATGTCCTCGACGATCGACCCATGGTGGCGGCGCGAGAGTTGACCAAGGTCTACGAACAGTTCGTGCGCGGACAGATCAGTGAGGTGAGAGAACATTTCAAGCAGCACGAGCCGCGCGGAGAATTTGTGCTGGTCGTGGCGGGAAAGCGGGGAACCGCCAGTGAACGCTGGACTGAAGACCAATTACAAAATGCGATCGCACAAGCGGTAAAAAGCGGTGGAAAAGCTAAAAATATTTCAGCACAGCTCGCACCGCAATCCGGCTGGAATAAAAAAGAAATATATACCCTCATGATTAGGAGCTCTGGGAACAAAAAATGAACCTCGACGATCTTGCCAACATTCAGGAAATCGATAAGCAGAATATGCTGGGTGAAATAGACGGTTTACCAGACCAACTCGCTGGCGCATGGGCGCTGGGGCAGTCCCTGCCGAACCCCGGCTCCGCACAGGGTGTGCGCCAGGTCATCATCTCCGGCATGGGCGGATCTGCCATCGGCGCGGATCTTCTGGCGGCTTATATTGCTCCGTTTTGTAACGTACCGGTCATTGTCCATCGCGACTACAGTCTTCCTGCCTGGGCAAAAGGCGATGAGACACTGGTTATTGCTTCATCGCATTCGGGCAATACCGAGGAGACGCTCGATTCATTCAATACTGCGTTGGACAATGACTGCCGCGTGTTAGCAGTCTGTACTGGGGGCGAGCTGGTGAGGTGTGCTAAAGAGCACAGTGTTGTATGTTGGCTATTCGCGCACCAGGGTCAACCGCGCGCAGCGGTGGGATTCTCCTTCGGACTGCTGCTGAGACTTTTCTGCCGGCTGGGACTGATCCCCGACCAATCGGTAGAAGTCGAATCTGCAGTGACAGAGATGAAGAAACAGCAAGCCAGCCTCGTAGCATCCGTCCCAGCAGTACACAATCCCGCCAAACGATACGGCGGACAATTGGTCGGTCGCTGGGTGAGTGTCTACGGCGCGGGTATCCTCGCGCCGGTTGCACGCCGCTGGAAGGGACAGATCAATGAGGTGGCGAAGGCTGGCGCGAACTTCGAATACCTGCCCGAGGCCGACCACAATGCCTTTGCCGCGCTGGTCAACCCTCCTGACCTGCTCATGCCGCGTACCATGACGATGTTCCTGCGTTGTTCGTCTGACCATCCGCGAAACCGCCTGCGAACGGAGTTCACACGGCAGGGATTTATGCACGAGGGTTTGAACACGGATATGTACGAGGCTAAAGGCGACAATCCACTGGCTCAGATATGGACAACTATTCACTTTGGGGATTACCTGGCATTCTACTTGGCGCTAGCCTACCAGGTCGACCCGACTCCGGTGGATGCGCTGCAAAACCTGAAGGCAGCCTTGAAAGATGCCAAATAGCCTGAAATTACCACGCCTTTTTCATAGCGTGATTAATCACAACAATTGAGGCATCATGCATATATTGGTCACAAATGATGATGGCGTAACCGCGCCCGGTTTGCTGGCTCTGGCCCAGGAGATGCGAAAACTGGGACAGGTGACCGTGCTTGCCCCTGATCATAACTGGTCGGCTTCGGGTCATGTCAAAACGATGGACCGTCCCCTGAGAGTACGTGATATAAATTTGGGCGACGGCTCCCCTGCGCTCACCACTGACGGCGCCCCTTCTGATTGTGTAGCGCTGGCTTTGCTGGGTGTGGTGAAAGAGAAGATCGAACTCGTGGTTTCGGGAATCAACCCCAACGCAAATATCGGGCATGACGTCACCTACTCCGGCACGGTCACCGCAGCGATGGAGGCGGTCATCAGTGGAGTGCCGGGCATCGCTGTCTCGCTTGATTCAAAGCCCGGTCACGGCGAGCTGGATTACGGCCCCGCCGCGCGTGTGGCCGCAAGGATCGCATCGCAGGTGATTGCCTACGGTCTGCCGGAGGGCGTGCTGCTCAACGTCAACGTGCCCTGTCTGCCGGAGGGACACATCAAGGGCATTTTGGTCACCCGCCAGGGGCTGCGCGTCTATCACGATGCCCTGGATGCGCGCAAGGATCCGCGCGGACGGCCGTATTATTGGATCGGTGGCGACTTCCCCACCGGCGTGGCCGAGGACGGCACCGATTTCGGTACGCTGGCGGAAGGCTATGTCTCGGTCACCCCGCTGCAGTTGGACCTGACTTCGTACAAGGCGTTGGAAATATTAAAGAACAGGGATTGGGATCTGTGAGAATGAAATCCACCTTTTGGAACGATAAAAGGGATATGCTGGTTACTCTCTCATGGGTCGTCATTCTGGCGGCATCCACTCTAATCCTGAACCTGCGCTGGAGTCCTGTTTACAGAGCATTGGAGTCGGATAGCGGTGTCTATGCTTATGTGGGTAGTTCGATACTAGAGGGACAGCTTCCCTACCGAGATGTATGGGAACACAAACCGCCCATAGGTTTTTATCTTGATGCGCTGGCTCTGGTTATGTTCGGCCATACTCCCTGGGCGATCTGGTGGTTCAACGTGACCTGGATCGCCCTTACGTCAGTCATTTTCTTTCTGTTGATAAAAAAAATGATGGGTACATTGACCGGCTGCCTGGCGAGCCTATTTTTCCTCGTCGGCGTGATGATCCCTGAGCTTTTCCAGGGTGGAAACTTGATGGAAGTCTTTGGTCTGCTGCCACAGGTGCTAATTATCGCGGCAGTATACCAGTTTTATTCAAAACAACAGGAGCGCTGGGTCTTGATCGCTGGCATCCTGACAGGGATCGCCTTCCTCACCAAACAAACCACTGTTGCTATTGGGCTTTCATCCATCCTGGTGATTATCATAATATCGTTGCTTCGCCGCGAATTCAAGCAGGCACTGCTGCGTTCACTCTTTTATTCAGGAGGCGTGATCGCACCAATCGTTCTTGTTAGCAGTTATTGGATTCTGAATGGCGCATTTTATGACTTCCTGGATGCTGTCCTTCTCCATAGCCTGGCATATGTTGGCGAAAGGGTTTCATTACTCTGGTCGCTCAAGAACACAATTCTGAATATTTTCCCGGAACTGTATATTAGCAAGCTGTATTACATCGCGGCTTTGGCATTATTACTCTACTGCTTTGAAAATTTCCGTTGGTTCCTTGCTCGTCTGCACCGTGATCGAAATGCTCCGCCGGTGGATATTCATCCAGTCGAACTAACCATGCTGGCGGTGTTCATTGCGCTGCCGGTTGAGGTTGCTTTTACCTCACTGGGTGCGAGGAACTTTGGACATTATTTTATTACTCTTGTTCCTGTTGGGGCAACAGTTGCCGCCTACATTGTTTGGAAAACGATCAAGGTGATACAATCGGCGGTCAATACAGGAAAGTTGCCCACCCTGCTCTCGGCCGGTTGGCTGCTTCTTTCAATGATGTCCTTATACTGGCTGTACAATGCTGCTCTATTGGGTGCTCCCAATGCCAGTCAACTGGCAAGTATTACCAGGATTTTCAACAATCAGTACGAAATAACCGATTTGGAGCAGTATATAATAAACACTACAAACCCAAGTGACCGGGTTCTCGTCTGGCATATTCATACTGAAATTAATTTTGTCACACAGCGCCGTGCTGCGGCCCGGGTGCTCTTTCCAATGAACTTGTTTATTGGAAATACGAAGATGCCCGAGTTTGTGGCAGGGATGATCGCCGCCCCTCCAAAGTTAATTGTTTTTCAAAAGCCTTCATCCCTTGGAATGCCTTTTGTGGATGAGAATCTTGACAGCCTGTGTGACAAGGGTTGCATGCCTGAGGTCAGCGAAGGTCTGAAACAGGCCGCGGTCCATAATTCGTTGATAAAATTCCAGGAGTTCTTTCAACAGTATTACACATTAGACAGACAGATTTACGATTGGTATGTTTATCGGTACAAACCGTAATATTCGATCTGGTTTAGGTCTATAAATCCAAGAGGCTGAATGCGCAGGGTCTTCTCCTCAGCAAAAACGATATTCTATAAGGTCGCAAGTATTTGGGAGCATCCCGTTTGGGGAGGCCTGCTGGCATTTATTGTGTATTTTGCCTATGCCATGCATACGAATCCTTCATTACATGCGAGCGGCGTGAATTACCATAATTACTTGGCAGATGCATTCCTGCATGGGCAGGTAAATTTACGCCTGGTACCGCCTGACACCCAACTTGATCTTTCAGTGTTTAACCATAAATTTTATCTTTACTGGCCCCCCCTGCCGGCTATCTTGATGATGCCTTTTGTGGCGGCTTTTGGAGTATATTTCAGCGATACACTCGTCACAGTGGTTATAGCGACCTTGAATGTATCCCTGGTGGCCGTACTTCTCCGTTCTTTGAATAGAAGAGAAATAACCAAACTTACAGCCTTTCAGAGAAGTCTGCTGGTTCTCTTTTTTGCCTTTGGAACGGTCAATTTTACAATTGCGCCTTACGGAACGGTGTGGTTCACAAGTTCAGCTTTTGGATTCTTTTTCTCTATACTAGCCTATATTGCTGCCATTTTAATAAAAGGAAATAAGGGGTTTTTCTTAACGGGATTATTTATTGCTTGTGCCGTAATGTCACGCAGCACGTTGATTTTTGTGGGGCTTTGGCCAGCTTATTACCTCATCTCAGAGAATTGGGGTGAAGAAAGGAATAGGTTGTTTAGTAATATTTTTTTGGGCATTTTACCGATCCTGGCGGTCGGCATACTTTTCCTCGGTTATAACTGGGCGCGTTTTGGGAACCCTTTGGAATTGGGAACCAGTTATCAAAATATGGCAAGTGAACTGCGCAAAAACGTTGACATTTATGGTTATTTCAGCCCTCACTACATAAAGACGAACTTTTATTACCAGTATCTTTATTACCCATTCCCTGAAACAGCCGAAACCTTGATGGGAGGCAGCCTTTTTCTTCTTAGCCCTGTATTTTTTGCTGCATTTATCGGTTTGGCAAAAGGAAAACCTAGATTGTCCATGTTTTTTCTCTTCTTAACAATATTTATAATTGACATCCCCATCTTATTAAATTTTGGAACAGGCTGGTTTCAGTTTGGGCCACGTTACACGCTCGATTTCACAGTACCTTTGCTCGTGTTGACTGCCATTGGAGTTCAGAGCTTCCCTAATTGGCTGTTAATTATCTTAAGCTTGATTTCTGCGGCTCATTTCTACAAAGGGATGAGTATTTTGAACATGATCTGGCGGAGATAAAAAAATGGTTTCCTTCTCCTCACCTCCTAACCCTCAAATCTTTAACGCTCTGGTTTGGGACATCACCCGTCAGGTGCCGCCGGGATGCGTGACAACCTATGGACAAATCGCCTCCATGATCCCGCCGCCCGGCTCGTTGAATCTTAAGAATTACGAAGCTTTCGGATCCCGTTGGGTGGGGAGTGCCATGGCACACTGCCCGGATGATGTTCCCTGGCAGCGGGTAATCAATTCTCAGGGTAAAATCAGTCTTCGCCCCGGCGCGGAGAAACAGCGTGAGATGTTGGAAGATGAAGGTGTGGAATTCAACGCGAGCGGCAAGGTGGATTTTGAGTGTTTCGGGTGGGATGGACCCGATGGAGAATGGCTTAAGGCGCAGGGACTCTTTCCACCCAAGAGTCTGAGCAGAAATCAACCCAAACTTTTTTAGCGAGCGGAGCAACCTTATGACCTACCAGGCATTAAACAATCGATATGAAAGCATGTCCTACAAGCGAGTCGGGCGTAGCGGACTCAAACTCCCGGCCATCTCGCTGGGGCTGTGGTACAACTTTGGCGGGCTCGACGTGTTCGAGAATTCTCGCGCCATCGCCCGCCGAGCCTTTGACATGGGTGTCACCCATTTCGATCTTGCCAATAACTACGGACCCCCTCCTGGTTCAGCTGAAGAAACCTTCGGAAAGTTGATGAAGCAGGATTTCCATGCCTACCGCGATGAGATGATTATCTCGTCCAAGGCAGGGTATGACATGTGGCCTGGTCCATACGGCGAGTTCGGCTCCCGCAAATACATGTTGGCGAGTCTCGACCAATCGCTCAAGCGCATGGGGCTGGATTACGTGGACATCTTCTACAGTCATCGACCCGATTTCGAGACTCCGCTCGAGGAGACGATGGGTGCGCTGGATACAGCGGTCCGACAGGGCAAGGCACTTTACGTTGGTATCTCTTCCTACTCGCCCGAGTACACGCGCGAAGCGGCGCGGATATTGCGTGAGATGGGCACACCTTGCCTTATTCACCAGCCATCCTACAATATGTTCGATCGTTGGGTGGAGGATGGCCTGCTCGATGTGCTTTCGGATGAGGGCATCGGCTGCATCGTTTTTTCACCACTTGCACAGGGATTGCTGACCGACCGCTACCTGAACGGAATTCCGTCCGGCGCGCGCGCCACCAAGACCGAGCGGGTTTGGCTCACCCCTGATGATGTTAACACCAGCCTCGATAAAGTCCACAAACTGAACGCGATCGCCCAGCAGCGCGGACAGAAACTTTCCCAGATGGCTCTTGCCTGGGTATTACGGCAGCCAGCCGTCACATCGGCTTTGATTGGAGCGAGCAGTGTCGCGCAGTTGGAAGACAACCTTGGCGCGCTGGGCAACCTCAGCTTCAGCAGCCAGGAATTGGATTCAATCGAGTCCATATTGAAGTCTTAGCCCGGAGGCGGAATGGGCTTCTTAAAGAAATTCGGCGGATTCTTTTCGAGCCGTGCCTCTGTTGATGAGGCATCCTACTATATAAAAGTTAAATGCAATCGCTGCGGTGAAGAGATACAGGTGCGCATTAATTTATACAATGATCTCAGCATTGAGTACGATGACCCTGGAAATATTAGCAGGTATATCTGCCATAAAGTTGTTGTCGGCGCGCAGAGTTGCTACCAGCCCATAGATGTAGTTTTAAAGTTCGACTCAAAACGCCGACTACTGGAGAAGGAAGTCTCCGGTGGAGAGTTCATGGAAAATTCTGTGTAATGAGCAAACATATTGACATCTACAAATTTCGTCCCCTGCGAAATGCCCTGTTGGAAGAACCTTTTGAATCACGGCGAAGACGCATGCTGGCCGGTGCCTTGTATGGTTTCCTGGGCGGAACAGCTTACAGCCTGGTATCAGGCACCATCGACGCGCTGACTCATCCTGATTTGCCCATCTATATTCAATGGAGTGGAGTCTTCTTTATGTGGGCCTGGCTGGGTGTGGGGTTGGCATTGTTCGGCGCGTTGATCGGTTGGTTTACCGAGACCCTGAAGGGTATTGCAATCGGCGCGATAGCCATGTCGTTGACTGTCTTGGCCGCCAACCTGATTCAGTCCTCAGCGCGGGGAGCGATCACGATTGTCATGCTCATTGCGATGGCGCTCCCGGTGGCCGCTGCCTGCGTGTTTATTGCTTGGCCACTGCGCTGGCTAGCGGATCGGCATGTGCACGCTGTCAATAATCCGGATCCCAAGGAACGCACGCGCAGCATGGCTCTTCTTGTGGTTATCGCCTTGCTGATCGGCTTTGTCCCGGCAGCATTTCAGCGTATGTCCGTGCCGGCAGAGCAATCCGTGCGCCTGCTGGATGGACTCTTGAAGCAGGCGGCCGTTGGCCCGTCCGCTGAAAACCAGGGTTTGCCACTGGATAAATTGCCCGCGTTCAAGGTTCATCTTGGCATGGATTACAAGTTGAGCCAGAGCAAGTCAAAAATTTCTTCAGTGGGATACGACATTGCGATTGTTTTTTCAGATGGATATAAAATCACTTGTGTGTTGGTTGCGTATGGAGATCAGAAACCCTATCTCCGTGGGTGCGTGGAGGGGGACCTGCAGCCTCAGAATCGCTGACCGAAAAATTAACCCCCCAAGAGCCCTGCTTTTCAACAGGGCTCTTTATAATAAAAGCATGATTTGGGGTTAATTCTTTTTGGTTTGTTCGACCACAAAAATCTCAAGTGCTGTCTCTATCGGCATGACCCCGGTTTTCACATCTTCGTCAAGTTGCAGCATGCGGTGATAGATCGTTTCAAGCGATTCGATTTTGAACGTGCGCGCCTGGGTGTATATCTTTTCGGCCACATACGGAGCAATGCCCAGCTCCTTACCCACAGCCTGGACATTTCCCTTCGCGTCCATCACCTCACGAGCCTGAAGCAGCAGCCTGAACTGGCGAACGATCATTCCAAACAGCTGGAACGGCTCCTCGCTTTCGAGAAGTTGGTGGAGCGATGCCAGTGCCTTTTTCCCATTGCCGGTTCCCAATGCGTCCACCATCTCAAAGACATTGCCCTGGGCTGTTACAATGCTCACGGTCTCCACATCCGACAGCTCGATGGCATGTTTATAGTCCACGTAGGTCAGCAACTTTGTGATTTCCTGTGAGGCCTGACGAGTGTCCTCGCCGGTCATCTCCGCCAGGCGCATGGCGGCCTGCCGGTCGATTTTTCCGCCTTGAGCCTGGGTTTCCTTGATGATCCAATCGGGCATCTCGCGCAGCTTTGGCATGTTATAGCTTCGCGCCTCGACGTCCGCCCCCGCGTTCCTGGCCCACTTCACCAGCCAGTGAGATTCCTTCAACTGCCCGACTTCCGTAAGAATGAGATTGGCGCTGTCGGGCACTTGCTTCAGGAAATCCAGGAATTTCTTTTGCTGCGATGCTTGCGGATAATGGACGGTGGGATTACTGAAGATGATCAGCCGATGCGATGCGAGAAAAGGCATGGCATTGACCGCGTTGTTCAGATCATTCTCGGTCACTGTGCGGCCGTCCAGTCGGGAGGTGTTCATGGCGGCGGTGGTCGGGTCGACCATGTCGCGATGAAATTCGTTCACGCAGCTGGTGATGGCGAATTCGTCGGTGCCGTAATAAAGATGAACGGGCATGGTTGAAGGTTTAACCCCGTGTCACGATGCTGAGAACGAAAAGCCTAAAGGTTCGCCGAACCATCCTGTAATCCTACCTTTCCCGTCTGGGTCAATAATAACCTTTATATGCAGCAAATTCAATACTTGCCGCTTTTTCTCTAGGGTCGGTTTCCATTCCGGTCCGTTAAGCTAGGCGCGGATTCCCCCTTTTCCGCATATCCGCCAGGATATTCAAGTATGCCGCGGTCAGACCACCGGAGGATTCCTGCCCCCTTTCTGTTCGCCCAGTTGAGATAATGGTCCTGGAGAACGCATTATTTTCCATTTGCCGCCGGGTTGCCGCTGTAACGATGCCGGATGTTTCTTCTTCTTTAAGATTGGCTGGTTGCATTTTTCACCTCGGAAATGGAGAGGCTTCTTGTTCTACTTCAGCCACATGCCGCGCTAAAAACCTAAGCGCTTGACGAACGGCTATGCTATGATCGACTTTCATTTCCTTCGAGATGAACTCAAGATCATCCTTATAATGGGGAGAGGCCAATCAGGTGATAAGAAACTTTTAGACCATACATTTTGGAACTCCTTGAATCAAAAGGGCTTACGATTTTCTTTTTATCGTAAGCCCTTTTGATTCAAACGCGTTTCAGGCGAGTTTCAAGCTACTGAATATTCAAATAAGAATGTCCGATGCAAAGGCCGATTCCAAGGGCATTTTTAGGATTTTTAACGGACATAATTTATTGAGAATTCAATAATAACTATTTCTGCTTTTTACTGTGGGAAATCTCCCCAGACTGTCTTAAAATTCGATATATTGTCATCCTATTCCAGCCATATCTTTCTCCGATTACGGTGTAAATGTCGCCCTTCTTGTGATTTACTTTTTGGTAATCCGAGAGTGCCTGGGTCTAAATCGCCGGGTGGTCCATGAGGAGTTTGTACCTATATATGATTTCTTTTATCTCGTGCCCTTCCTCGAGAGGCTTAGGCTCCTGGACATGCACAGGTTTATCTTCAAATTTTTAGGAGATTAGTCGCATCATGCGTGGATTCCCGCCTGCGGGTCCGCAATATCAAATTTACCATCGTTCGCCTCATCGGGCGTGGGTACTCCGCCGGTATATGGTTTCTTATTCATAGTAAATCATCCTCTCATACACGACTTCAAAGCCTGCATATTAGGAAATAGCGAAGTATGTTTTATTTCGTATTTCGGATTCGCCAACAAGAAAAGGATTTTCCCATGCTGATCCAACGCTGCTTGGTAGGTTTTGATTAGTAACAACCATATAAGGGTCCCCTGGAAATATAGCCAGGACTACCGCAGGATCGCCAAGCAATAATTTCAGTTCTGCTGTCTTACCACGCGAGCGAGTAAACTTATGGTGGACACCCGCCAATGTTTCCCCTACGGTTGCGATCCATTCTTCGTCTTCACCTTTGCCGAATCTCATCGAATATATGCGATGAGCGGGCTTCGGAACAGGCCTCATACACATCTTAGCTAATTCGGCAAAGATCGATTCTCGGGTGTCTGGTGTTGCTGCTGGAACAAAGAATGCGGGTGCTTCGGTCATTAGTTATTCCTTTCGCTAGGGCTCTATTTCTCAGGCAATGCCTTACCCAAAACATTGATTTAAAAGGGAATAGAGAAGTAACCGGTTTGAAGTTCAACGAGTAACGATGCTGTGCACACCCTTGCGGAGAGGATACACATCCACGATCATCAGGTCGCCTGGGTCGCCGGAAGTGGTAATACGCTGCTGAATGACAGGTCCCAGCGGCTGGCTGACCATGAATCCCACCATGGAAAGCATAATGACCAACGGCAGCCGGTCGAAACGCTGCCGGCTGGTCTTTGCGCCGCTCATGCCGAGCCAGGCGAGTGTGCCAGCCAGAGCGCCGGCAACCACATAGTTCGTCCCGCAGCCGGGATGGACGGCGAGTTTGCTTTCGCCGTTTCGCATGCGCGCGAGCGCCTCGGTCGCCGCCTCGCGGACAGATTCGGTCGGCACATCGCCCAGGATGAAGAATCCGCGCGGGTTGGAGTGCCCTGCCAGGGTTTTTCCGGGGAATTGCCCTGAAAGGATATGAATCGTGGCATGTTCGAGGCCATGATTACGTCGGATCGCCAGGATAACAGGAGAGTCAAGAAGGTTGGTCATTCTATTTTCCAGAGGACAAGATGAGGCTGGGATGTTCCGAGGTGATTATAGCAAAAAACAACGGCTGGCGCCGGGCTCGCATCCTCTGGCTGTATCAGCAGGCTTATCCAATATTAGAGAATGTACGTATTTGGAAATTTTAAGACGTGCCCCCATCAGTGAATGCTATAATCCTATTAGCCCCAGATAAAGTGATACATAGACTGCCCATGTCGTTTGTCCATCTTCACGTCCACACGGTCTATTCGCTGCTCGACGGTTTCTCCAATGTCAAGAAGCTGGTCAAACGCGCCAGGGAAATGGAAATGCCGGCACTAGCCATTACCGACCACGGCACCATGTATGGCGTGATAGAGTTCTTCAACGCCGCCACCGAAGCCGGCATCAAGCCCATCATCGGCATGGAATCCTACATGGCGGCGCGCGGGATGAAGGACCGTGACTCGAAGCTCGACAAGAAATCCTCCCACCTGTTGCTGCTCGCGGAGAACGAGACCGGATACCACAACCTGCTGCAACTTGCCTCCGCTGCGCAACTGGAAGGGTTCTATTACTATCCCCGTGTCGACCACGATTTTCTGGCGGCTCACTCCGAAGGTTTGATCTGTACTTCAGGCTGCATGTCTGCCGAGATTCCGCGTCTGCTTGTGGATGAGAATCCACAGGAAGCCGTCCGCCGCATGGACTGGTATTACGATGTCTTTGGCCCGGACCGCTTCTACGTCGAACTGCAGCAGCACAACATCCGCGAGCTGGTGGACCTGAATAAAAGGCTGGTGGAACTCGGCGCACGCTACTCGGCGAAATTTGTCGCTACTAACGACGTACATTACATCGAGCAAACGGACGCGAAATATCAGGACGTGCTGCTCGCCATCCAGACCGGGGCGCTGCTCAGTGACCCCAACCGCATGCGCTACGAAGACCCGTCCTATTATCTGCGCTCGCCGCAGGAGATGTCCACGTTGTTCGCGGAAATTCCCGAGTCGCTTTCCAATACGGTGGACATCGCCGAGCGTTGCAAGTTGGACCTGGGCTTTAAGGGTTACCACCTGCCTGAATTCCCCGTGCCTGATGATCATACAACCGGCACTTACTTGCGGAAACTGTGTGAGCAGGGTGCGCGGCATCGCTTCGGCGACCGGGCAGATTCGCCTCACATCCGTGAGCGGCTGGATTACGAACTCAGGATCATCCATGACATGGGCTTCGATGCCTACTTCCTGATCGTGTGGGACCTGTGCCGCTTTGCCCGCGAGCAGGGCATCTGGTACAACGCGCGCGGTTCGGCGGCTGGCTCCATCGTGGCTTACACTCTGGAGATCACACTGGTCGACCCCATCCAGCACGGGCTGATCTTCGAGCGCTTCCTCAATCCGGGGCGCGTCTCTATGCCCGACATCGACCTGGACTTCCGCGACGACCGCCGCGCCGAGATGCTGTCCTACACTGCCCGCAAGTATGGCGATGACAAGGTGGCGCAGATCATCACCTTCGGCACCATGGCCGCCCGCGGCGCGCTGCGTGACGTGGCGCGCGTGATGGATATTCCCATCCCCGAAGTGGACCGGGTCGCCAAGCTCGTGCCGAACATCCCCGGCAAGCCGGTGAACCTGAGTGATGCGCTCAGGGATGTCCCCGACTTGCAGGCAGCCTATAACTCCAACGAAACCATGCGTGAGTTGATCGACACCGCCATCCATATGGAGGGGACGGTGCGCAACGCAGGCACCCATGCCGCTGGCGTCGTGATCGCCGACAAACCGCTCATCGATTACCTGCCGCTGCACCGACCCACTTCCGGCTCGGAAGAGACCCCCATCAAGACGGTTACCCAGTTCGAAATGGGCATCCTCGACAGTCTGGGCATGCTCAAGGTGGATTTCCTCGGACTCTCCACGCTGACCGTGATGGCACGCGCCTGTGACATGATCAAATCGCGGCACGGAAAAGAATACACACTCGATAATATCCCCGTGGACGACCCTGAGAGTTTCAAGCTCTATGGGCGCGGGCAGACGGCGGGCGTTTTCCAGGTCGAAGGCACAGGCATGACCCGTTACCTGATGGAGATGAAGCCGCAGACGCAGGACAATATCATCGCCATGGTGGCGCTTTACCGCCCCGGCCCGTTGGAGTTCATTCCCAGCTACATCAAGCGCATGCACGGCGAGGAAAAAGTCGAATACCGCCATCCGTCCATGGAGCACATTTTCAAGGACACCTACGGTATCCCGATCTACCAGGAACAGATCATGCGTGCGGCGGTCGAACTGGCCGGTTATACACCCTCCGAGTCCGATGATCTCCGCAAGGCAATCGCTAAAAAGCAGCCGGATAAAATCGTCAAGCACAAGCAGAAATTCATCAAAGGCGCCTCAGAAAAAGGCATGCCCAAGGAAACTGCCGAGCTGATCTTCACCGACTGGGAGGAATTCGCCCGTTACGGGTTCAATAAGAGCCACGCCGCTGATTACGGCGTCATCTCGGTACAAACAGCTTATTTGAAGACTCATTACCCCGCCGAATACATGTCAGCCCTTATGTCGGTCTTCAAGAATGACACTGATCGGATCGCCCTGTACGTTGCCGATACGCGCTCGCTCGGCATCGAAGTCCTTCCGCCGGATGTGAACTACTCCGGCTACGATTTCACCATTGAGGATATCCAGACCGAATCCAAACCGAAAACCACGGTCCGGTTCGGTCTGGGCGCAGTGAAAAATGTCGGTGAAGGACCGGTACTTCTCATCATCGAAGCTCGCAAGGCTGGCCTATTCACCGACCTGAACGACTTCGCCCGCCGAGTGGATTTGCGCGCGGCAGGCAAACGCGCCATCGAAAGCCTGATCAAGGTGGGCGCACTCGACAGTTTCGGACCACGCCCGGCGATGCTGGCTTCCCTCGACCGCATCGTGGCAGCCAGCGCCAGTCACTTCCGTGCTGCGGAAGCCGGGCAGATGTCCCTGTTCGGGGCGGTGACCGGCGTTCAGGCTGAGACCATTGTTCTCCCTGAGAATATCAAGGCCGACCGCAAGGATTTGCTCAACTGGGAGCGCGAGTTGATCGGGCTTTATCTCTCCGACCACCCGTTATCCGGGCATGCCGAGCTGCTGACCAAAGCCGTCAGCCACAACTCCATCACCCTCAATGATGCGGCGCATGAAGAACGTGTACGCGTGGCGGGTATGGTGGTGGCGGTGCGTCCATATAAGACCAAGACCGACAAGATGATGGGCTTTGTCACCCTCGAAGACCTTCAGGGAAACATCGAACTGGTCATCTTCCCGAAAACCTGGGATAAGACACGCTCCCTTTGTGAGCAGGGCAGAGTCGTTGTTATTGATGGCAAAGTGGATTCATCCAGCCAGCCGCCGAAAATCCTGGTTGACAAGATCAGGACGGATGTGACTTTCTATGAAGCCGCGCCGGTGCCGCTTCAGAATAAAATGGGGAAACAAACCGTGCCGGTTTCGCGCGTCCCGGAGCTGGCTCCCGCTAAAGGATCAACTGCTGTATCCAAGCCAGAACAGCGCCCTGTCGTGAGCACGCCCGTTGATGATTTCATCCCTGATCCCGACGACGGGCTGGACGGCGCACCTCCTCCCCCTGAATTTCCTCCCGACTGGGAAAACTACAGCGTTCCCAACCGCCAGTATGGATTTGGCGTTCCTGCAACGCCCGAGCCGGCTTTCTTCCCAGCACAACCTGCGGAGAAAATGGAAGAAGAACCATTGCCGGTTGTGAAGACTCCAGCCGAAGATCAACAAATTGCCGTGCGTGCTGAGGCAGTCCCGATTATCATTGAATCTTTGCCCGAGCCGGTCACTGTCGTAACGAGCGGACCTGTGACTGAGCCGGTTGATTTCATGCCCACACACGCGGACTTGATTCCTGAGGCCGGCCTCGCGCTCGCGATGGAAATTGAATCGCTGGCTTTGAACCGCCCGCCGCTGCCACCCATTTTGCCGCAGGTTATTTCCAGCCCCGAGCCGGATAACGCGCCCCCGCAATTGATCTCCATCCTCATGCGCCCGTGTGGCAGCCCGGAACGTGACCGGCGCCGCATCAAGCATATCTACGGCATCCTGATCTCCTATCCCGGAAAGGACCGTTTCTCCTTCCGCATCTTCGAGAACGGAAAAGGTTACCTGCTTGATTTCCCCAACGACACCACGCGCGTCTGCCCGGACATGCTGGAGCGGTTGAAGAAGTTGATCGGCGAGGATAGTTGGCGGGTGGAGCCGCTGGTTTACCAATAATAAAGCATTCCCTTCCTTATTAAAGTGAGAGGTGTGCGGCACTGCCGCTCAC
>Ga0315290_10000842_pt1 | contig 20628 bp, 30 predicted proteins | sample YL17G12_0_MG_FD_203627 | JGI IMG/M metagenome (GOLD analysis project Ga0315290, IMG submission 203627) | Sediment microbial communities from Yellowstone Lake, YNP, Wyoming, USA - YL17G12_0 | ecosystem: Environmental > Aquatic > Freshwater > Lake > Sediment | place: USA: Wyoming | collected... | reverse complement strand
CCTCCTTAAACTCGTTTTATTAGGAAGAAAGGCTTTGTTTTTAATATTTTCTGCTTATTTTACGTATAAAAAAGGCAAAGTTTAAATACTGAACACACCGAGTACGGCTTAAACAATCATTTTTAGAGGTGATTTTAATGGAAGCATATTGCGTTAAGTGCAAGAAGAAAGTTGAAGTCAAGGATGGCAAGGAAGTAAAGAACAAGATAGGCAGGAAGATGCTCAAAGGCAAATGCCCTGTTTGTAACACAACCGTGTGCAGAATCCTTGGCTAAGACATTGAAAAAATATTTTATTCTTTTTTTACTTATTTCTTCTTTACCAGCAAAATTCATCATAAATTATTTATAACCCTCATGACATCTTACTCTTATGAACAAAGCAATTATTCGTACCAGCCTCAGCGACGCTGTTTATTTCAGCTTTGCATCTTTCATTGTTATCTGGCTGGCAAGCATACTCTATGATGCCCTTGAGAAAACCACTGGCAGGCTTAACATGGGCGCTCTTGTAATCATAATCCTCAGCCTAGTCCTGATCATGTTTGTTCTCGCAATAACCAATATTGTTCTTAGCGAACATGAAAAGGCAAGAATAAAGCCACTGGAAAGGGTAGTGGGGGTTCTATTGTTCATATTAACATCTACAGTAATCCTAGGGGTACTGGTCTTCTTATTCTGGTTTGAAATATAAAAGTATAAATATTATCATTCTCCTTTACGCTGTTTCAGTTCAATCTTTGCCAGCACCATGTTGTGCATCCTTCTTAGGAAAGCAAGCCTGTCTTCCATTTTCATGATGTCAGCATAGCCCATTGCTACCATGTTAAATGCAAACGGCGTGGGTATGTCTGTGAATACTTCCTTGACTTGGATGTCTCCTTTCTCAACAAGCTCAAGAATTTCTTGCGCATGCTTAATATCCATGAAGTCTTCTAGAACTTCACGCCTAGCCTCTTCCAAAATCGGGAATTCGTTGCTTATCCTCTTTACTGCGCTAATCAGGAGCCTTGAGCTTTGCTGCTGCCTGCCAACACTCTTTTCATGCCCTTTGTAAGAACGTAATATCATTAATGCTCTTGCTGCGCAGTGCCTGAACCTACGGTTAAGCACTTCAGTCTTGTCAAGGGCAAACCCCATTAGCTGCCTTAGCTTATCGCTTTTTATCATGCTAAAAACCCTTGTTGCCTGCACATGCTTATTAGTTGCTATGTAGAATCCATTGTCACTAACTCCAAGCTCAACATCTTTCTTGTTAATCTTTGAGACTGCAAAAGCAAATGCCCTGCTAAGCACATCGTTAACTCTTCTGCCGAACAAGGTGTGAAATATTATTTTTTTATCATTTCCTTCTGAATAATGTTCGATAACTATTTTCTTGTCATGAGGGATCTCTGCGAACAAGAACTGCTCTTTGAAATACTCGTAAATGCTGTTAGCGCTGTACTCATCAACATAAAGGTATGAGTGAATAAACTCTATCAGGTCTTCTTTCTTAGTGCCATACTTCAAATGTTCTTCCATCAGCCTTCTGAACTTCTGGATTTCAAGAGCAAGGTCATAGCTTAATGGAAGCATCTCACTGTACCATGAAGGGACTGTTGGAGGCCTGTTAGTTGTTGCCTTGACATAGGCAGTCATTCCTTTAGTATGAAGAAACTTATAGGTGTTGCCTCCAAGCACAAAAATATCTCCTTTCTTTAATCTTTCAAGAAAAGGCTCTGCAATAGAACCTATCAAGTGAGTATCAACTTTTACTTTTACATTAGTCTCATCAGGAATTGTGCCGATGTTGGTCATATAAATGACACGGGTCATCTTCCCTTTCTTTCCCATCATGCCAGTCTCTGCATCATACCATATTTTTGCATAAACATTCCTGTCTTCAAGGCTGGCATATTCTCCACTGAGATAGCTTATTATTTCCATAAACCTTTTTTTATCCAGGCTATGAAAGTTGTAGCTTCCTCTCACAATTCTAAGAACTTCATCAATAGGCCTCTGCTCTTCCAAAGCAATGCCAAGCACTTGTTGCGCAAGAACATCCAAGCAATTAGTCGGTATGTCTATCTTATCAATCTTTTTCTCAAGCGCTGCTTTTAACAGCACACTGCATTCAACCAAGTCATCCCTGTCCATTACAATAATCCTTCCCATTGCAGTATCGTGAAGCTTGTGTCCGCTTCTTCCAATTCTCTGCAAAGCCCTTGCCACGCTCTTAGGGCTTCCAAGGAGAATAACAAGATCTATGTAACCAATATCAATTCCTAGTTCAAGGCTTGTTGAAGATACAACAACTCGCAGCTCTCCTTTTTTAAGCATCTCCTCAACATTTAGCCTGTGCTCCTTGCTAAGGCTGCCATGATGAGCTCCTATAAGGCTTTTATACCCGCCGACATCTACTCCTTCTCCTTTCTCTTCTCCTTCCCCTTGTCCCTTCTCTTTCGTTTCAGCAACAAGTTCACTAACTTCCTTGGTCACTGCCTCTTCTTTTACATCTTCTATTTTCATGTAATGCTTAGGGAACCTTTCTTTTAAGTGGTGCACAACTCTCTCTGTCGCGCTTCTCGTGTTAGTAAAAATAAGAGTTGTCTTATGGCTTTGGATAAGTTGGTCAATCAAAATATAGGTTTCTGTGTTTATCTCATCATAAGTGGCATTAATCAGGTTTTTCACAGGGCTTAACACTTTCAAGTCTAATTGCTTTGCAAAGTTAACATCCACAACCTTGCAGTCTCTTAGCTCCCCTGTTTTGTGATCATAGCCGACAAGGAATTTTGCAATCTCTTCCAAAGGTGCAACTGTGGCTGACAAGCCAATCCTTGTGAACTGAGTCTGGCTTTGCAGCCTCTCAAGGCTTAGTGAAAGATGAGCTCCTCTCTTGCTGCTAGCCAGCGCATGAATCTCATCAACAATGCACCACTGAACATCTTTTAGCTTTTCCTTGAACTTGGTTGATGTGAGCATGATTGCAAAACTCTCCGGTGTAGTAATCAGAATATGCGGAGGCTTGGCCAACATGGACTGTTTTTTGCTTGAAGAAGTGTCTCCTGTTCTTACACCAACTCTTAATTCTATTTTCTTGCCTGCAAATTCTTCCATTTCTGTCAATGGCTCTATAAGATTGCGCGAGATGTCATTAGCAAGAGCTTTAAGCGGGCTGATATATACGCAATAAACCTTGTTTTCAAGCAGCTTGTGGTCTGACAAGCCAATCAGCTCATTTATTATTGCCAGGAAAGCGCTTAAGGTTTTGCCACTGCCTGTTGGGCTGCTGATGAGAGTGTTTATCCTGCTATGTACATTAAGTATTGCAAATTTCTGCGGCGGAGCAAAAGTCTTGAACTTGTGCAGGAACCATTCTTTAACCAGGGGGTGCATGCTCTTAATTATTGCTTCATCTGAGTGCGGCTTGGTCATGAATTCAATCATGCAAAAATAGAATAAATTATCCATTTATAAAAAGTGTGAAAGAAAAATAATTTTGTCTCTCTAAAGAGAAAAGCAAAGTTTATATATTTGCCTTTGTTTTCCAGATATAAAATTTTAGATAAATAGATGGGGTGGTAAGATGGCAGAGAAAGTAGGCATTAGGTTTGGAGTTTGGGCTTTTCTTATAGGACTGATATTGGCGATTGTAGTTGCGCTTCTTAGCGGGGCAAAAGCTCCTGAATGGGCTATACTTGTCCTGGCAATATTAGGATTGCTCGTCGGATTGCTTAATGTTACAGCAACTGAAGTCCAGAAGTTCTTGATAGCAACAATAGCTTTCTTGCTAAGCTTCCAGGCATTGGGTAATGTGTTTGTAGAGTTTTCCCAGGCATTTGGAGCTTGGACTGGAGTCATAGGTAATTTCTTCAACCTGATCAGCATATTCATGGCTCCTGCAGCAATTGTTGTTGCAATAAAGGCATTGTTCTCAATTGCCAAGGAATAAACAAGAAATTCTTTATTTTTTTATCTTATTTATTTTTCACTAATATTCTGCTTGTCTTAAAAGAGACTCTGCATCTATTTGCTTGTCTTCAAGCATTTTATCGCTCTTGCCGCAGAAAGGGCATCTTAGTGCTGCATCACCCTGAGGATTGTATTTGAACTTGTACTTGCATCTGGAGCAGAAATAATTCTTGCCTCCTGAAAGGCCTGATGATTTGGGGATTATCTTCTTTTTATCATCCTTTGGGTTAAGTGTTTTTAAGCAGCTCTTGCACAAAGCCATCCTGGAATTGTCTCCTTTTGGCAGGTATTTTATGTCGCTGATTGAAACGAATTTTCTGCATCTCTCGCAGAGAGCTTTTCTTGTGTCATCAATTTCTTCATACATATCAACCACCTTTCAGCATAATAAGCTATATTTAACTAAGTTATTTCATGTGATAATAATACTTTTAAACATTTGTATTCTCGAATATATATAAACCCGGACATAGATTAAAGAAAAAAGTAGAAAAAACAAAAAAAATAATATACACGAAAACGTGTTAGCTTATACTCAAAGAATCATCAATTAAAACTTCTTCTTCTTCATATAGCAATCTTTGCAAAAAACAGGCTTGCCGTCCATTGGCTTGAAAGGAACTTCGCATTCCTTACCGCACTCGGAGCAAGTTGCTTTATGCATTTCACGCGGGCCGAAATCTCTTCGGAAACCACCGCCTCCACCGCCTCTAAAGTCTCCCATATAGCTACCTCCTTGTAGTTAATTAACCTAAAAGAAAACGTTTTAAATCTTCTCTTATGTTACTAATTCACAAGATTATTCGGGATATTTATAAAGTTTTTCAATTTATCTGCTCTTTATCACACCAATCCTAGAACAATACTTTATTATCTTGCACTTTGAGCAAAAAGGAGAGATAGGAGCGCATACTGTCTGGCCATGAATAACCAAGACTTCATTAACATCAAGCCAATATTCTTTAGGTATTATCTTCATAAGCTCTTGCTCTGTCTGCTCCCTTGTCTTGGTCTTAACCCAGCCTAAGCGATTGCTAATTCTATGAACATGAGTATCCACTGGTATTGCTGGCTTGTTAAATGCATAAACCATTACGCACCCAGCAGTCTTTCTTCCAACTCCCGGCAACTCAATCAGCTTGTCAAAGTCATCAGGCACCTTTCCTTTGTATTTTTCTAAAAGAATCTTGCTTATCTCCTTGATGCGCTTTGCTTTGGTCTTGTAAAAACCAGACTGCTTGATTAGTGGCTCAAGCTTTTTTACAGGTGCTGCTGCAATCTGCTTTGGCGTCTTGTATTTTGCAAACAATTTCTGAGTGGCTTTTATTGTCATCTCATCCTTGTTCCTGGCGCTAAGGACTGTGCTAATCAGGATGTAAAAAGGGTCCTCCTGAGAGAACTCGCCTAGCATGCTCAGCTTTGATTTCTTTTTCAACATCCTTATTACTTTAGTTATATCTTTTTGATTTGCCATTTTTTAGAAAGTTAATGGGCCCAGCCGGAATTTCGTCAACTTTTCACATTCGGCAATTCGGAGGACTTAACGAAGTTAATGTCCTCCTTAAGTACTTTTGCCAGCTTTTGTTATGAAAAGCTGTATCGAACCGGCGACCTACGCCGTGTAAAGGCGGTATCATCTGCGGAAATCCTTACGATTGTTTGACCAGTTCGGAGGGCTTAACGAAGTTAATGCCCTCCTTAATTACTTTCTATCAAATCTTTTGTAAAGATTTGAGCCGCTAGACCATGGGCCCATAACCAGCTGATTGACTAGTAAGCTTTTTAAAAAACTTTCTAATCCTAGCAAAAATGGCATATAAGAGCAAATCGGAAGATTTAAATATAAAGATACATAAAAACCATACTAATATGGTATTAGTATCTGAAAAAACAGAAGGCCCGCAAGACAGGATATTCAGCATTCTCTTCAAAGAAGATGAGCTTACATGGAAGAATATCATCTATGACCTTATAAGAGTAGAAGGCATGAATCCATGGGACGTTGACATTTCAGAAATATCCCACAAATTCCTAGAACTACTAAAAAAATTAAGAGAAATGGATTTCAGGATCAGCGGAAAAGTAGTGCTTGCCTCCGCCATACTGCTAAAATTAAAATCAGACAGGCTGCTTGAAGATGATATTGCTGCTTTTGACAGCCTGATGTCGTCTGTGGATGACCCGGGAGAACTGCTTGACGAGCTAGCCCTTGATGAGGCCGGTCCTAAGAGAGAAAGAATCCTAGCGCCAGGCTTAATGCCAAGGACTCCTCAGCCAAGAAAAAGAAAAGTGTCTGTTTATGATTTGATTGAAGCGCTGGAAAAAGCTCTTGAAGTGGAATGGAGAAGGCCCGTTTATGTTGAGCCAAAGGTTAAAATCAGGATGCCTGAGAATTTTGTTGACATGGGAGAGCTAATACAGAATGTTTATCACAAAGTAGAAGCTTATTACTGTGAGCCAGCAAAACCCAGACGCTTGACCTTTAGCGAGCTCATACCATCTGACTCAAAAGAAGACAAAGTTTACACATTTATCCCGCTATTGCATCTTGAGAACCAGAGAAAAGTAGATATGTACCAGGACGTTCATTTCGGAGAGATAGAAATTGAGATGCAAAAGAATGTTATTCTAGGCCTGCCGCCAGTGCCTCCTGAAGAGAACAAGCCCGAGACTGATTCTGAAACAAAAGAAAACAAGCCAGAAGAATAATAAACCTTTTTAAACTCTGCTGATTTCTTGATTTTCAATATGAGCAATAAAAAGATGGTTAGGAAAATAGAAGGCAATAAAGCTAATGAAAGCCATGAGAATAAAAGAGAATCTAAACAAGATAAGTATGTTCAGCTCCAGATGGTTGACCAGCAGGCCAGGCAGTTGCAGCAATACTTGCAGACTTTTGACCAGCAACTATTAGAGATAAGAAGCGTTATTATTTCTCTTAATGAATTTGCCAAGCTGAAAAAAGGAGATTCAATACTCGCACCAATTGCCAACGGCATATTTGTCAAGGCAAAGCTTGAGGAAAGCCATGAAGTCAGGGTTAATGTCGGCAACAACACCGTAGTTACCAAGACAATTGAAGGAGCAGTTAAGATGCTGGAAGGCCAGGAAGCTGAGATAAACCAGTACAGAAGTGATGTTCTTGCCAAGTTTGATGAGCTGCTAAAACAAGCAGAAGCCTTGCAAAAGGAGTAAAAATAAAAAAGAGGTTTTTCATGTTCAAGTTCCTTAAGGACAAACTCAAGAAAGCTGTTTCTATTTTTTCTAAAAAGGTAGAAGAAGAAGCAGAGATTAAGGAAGAAGTAAGAGAAATCCCTAAAGAAGAATTTAAGGTTCCTAAGGAAAAAATAAAGGAAGAAAAGATTTCTAAGGCTAAAGAAGTTCCTGAAGAGCCAGTTCATATAACTGAAGAAGTGGAAGAAGCTGAGGCCGAAGAACCAAAAGCTGATGAGAATTTAAAGGAGGAAAAGCCTGAAGAAGAAGCGCTGCCTGAATTCGAAGAAGAGATTGAGAAAACAAGCAAGCAAAAGCTTGCTGTTCCAGAAAAGCTTGGCTTTTCTGAAATCAAGGAGCCAGAAAAAGAAAATACCAAAGAAGAGATTGAATCACAATTAAAAGGCCTCAAAGAAGATATTGAAAAGGAATTCAAGGAAGTAAAGCCCGAGCCCGAAACAAAAGAAGAAGAGAAGCATGGGAAGCCTTCGTTCTTCCAGAAAATATTTGGCAAGAAAGAGAAGCATGAAGAAAAGCCAGTGGAAGTCAAAGAGGAAGAAATAGTAGAAGAAAAAAAGCCAGAGATAAAAAAAGTTGAAAAGGAAGTAAAGGCAGAGAAAGAAAAAGAAATAAAACCTTTTGAGGCCGCAGGCGCAAAAAAAGAAGAAGAAAAAGTAGAAATAATAGAAGAAGAGCCAGAGAGAAAAAGAGGCTTTTTTGGCAGGATAAAAGAAACCCTAACAACTGTCAAGCTTTCTGAGGAAAAGTTTGAAAAGCTTTTCTGGGAGCTTGAAGTGGTCCTCATGGAGAATAATGTTGCTGTTGAAGTCATTGACAAGATAAAATCAGACCTAAGAACTGAGCTAACCACAGGCAAGGTAAGCAGAAAAGGCATTGAAGGCCTGGTAGAAGATTCTCTCAGGGAATCTATTGAAAGCCTTTTCATTGACAAGCATTTTAACCTGGTCGAGGAGGCTAGGAAGAAGAAAACCAAGCCTTACATTGTCGCGTTCATAGGAGTCAATGGCAGCGGGAAGACAACTACCATGGCAAAGATCGCCAGCCTGCTGCTGAAGAACAATATTTCTGTTGTTTTTGCAGCCAGCGACACTTTCAGGGCAGCAGCAATCCAGCAATTGCAAGAGCACGCTGATAAGCTTGGAGTGAAGATGATAAGGCACGAATATGAGTCAGACCCTGCTGCTGTTGCATTTGACGCAATACAGCACGCCAAGGCAAAAGGAATTGATGTTGTTCTGATAGATACTGCTGGAAGGCTTCATGTTAATGACAACCTAATGAACGAGCTAAAGAAACTAATAAGAGTTAACAAGCCTGACTTAAAGATATTCGTAGGAGAGAGCATTACAGGCAATGACTGCGTTGAGCAGGCCCAACTCTTTAACGAGGCAGTCGGAATTGATGCCATTATCCTTGCAAAGGCTGATGTTGATGAAAAAGGAGGAGCAGCTGTCAGCGTTGGTTATGTCACAAAGAAGCCGATAATATATTTAGGAACAGGCCAGAAATACGAAGACCTGCAGGAATTCAAGCCAGAGATAATAATAAAGAATATTGGGCTGTGATTCTTTCAATTAGATTTTATTTAGAGTTTATTTTTCTAATTCCTAAATCTTCTCAAATACTCCTACTGCATTGTTGCATGGCTTCTTATCCCAGCTGCATAGGTCTGAGCAGCATCCAAGGTGTACGCTTCCTTGCTTGTGCCTGCACATGACTATTGCGCCGGTATCTCCCGTGAAGTCAACATTGCATATCTTACATGTGGTCATTAATTACACCCCTTTTAATTGACTTTTGACTCTATAATTTAAATGGGAGTGGGGAGAGTTCGAGTTTTCTTGCACCAAACCAAGCTTGCAACGGTGATTACAGATTGGATTTAGAACTTTGAAAACAGTTCTTGCTCTCCCACCCTCCACAGCTAGTTAAACACTACTTGTTTTTAAAGTTTTTTAAATTAACCTAAATTCTCCTTTCTTCTGGCTCGCTCAAGCCAAATGAATCTATGAAATCAACGATTGTCCTGTATTTTTGCAGGTACTCAAAGCCTTTCTGGGTTATTGAATAGGTTTTTCCTGTCTTGGTGCTGTTCTCGATTAAGAATCCTTTTGAAAGAAGCTCACCCAGGTATTCATCAAGCATTTGATGAGAAAGGTTTGACTTGTAGAGTATATGGGTAGGCTTAATCCTGCCGTTTTTATCTTGAACAGCTTTCAGAATATCATGCACGATTTGAAGTCGGTCTCGTTTTTTGTTCATGTCTCTGCACCAGTATTAAATTCAGTAATATGAGGAGGTAGGCTATTAAGTCAAAAAAATGCGCAATTACATAATATTCCTCCCCCCCAGTTATTGAGAATATAAAATGAAAATTACCTAGCAATAAGATAGCAAAGGCAGCAAGCATAAGCAAGGCATTAATCTTTTTTTTGCTTAGGAAATTAATAAGGTAATGGATTATGATGTAAACCAACAAGAGTGATGATAACAAATGGTACAGTTGAAGCGGCTCTGCCGTGAATAAGAATGAAATCAGAACAGTTATTAGCAACAGGCAATAAACCTTTACGCTTCTCACTCTTAAAGTCATGTAGGTTAAGGTGACAAGTCCTATGCTGAACAGGACGATATAAAAATAGGCGCCTATCAATTCGAGCACAGCCACAGATGCCAGTTTAAAAGCAGAACATACATTCTCATTCAGCTTGGAAATAATAAAAAAATGCATTATGGCATTCACTAGATAAGCCATTGAGATAAAAAGAAAGGCTGTTGCAAAAAACTTAGGCTGCCTCTGCGCAGAAAGCCTGTAAATCCTGAAAGCAAATATACTGACAATAAGAGTGACTAAAGCAAAGAGGAGATGCAGAACAATGTCATACCCTAAAAACCAGCCAGGCATAAGATACAAATGAGCCATTCAAATAATTGATTTATAAATTCCTTTTTAAATCTTGCGAAGGACACCTCTTTATTATTCCTTAATAACCTATTAATAAATGCCTTACTGTAAAATTTCTATGAAAAAATTTGGAGGGCGAGAAAATGAAAACACAAGAACAAATTCATCAGGAGCTTTTGCTCAAGGAAATAAGGACTGCATTCTGGGAGATGCACCATAGCATTCCTTCAATGACAGAGCTTGAAAGAATGGAAGAGGCGTTCCTATGAAGGCTGTTTATGAGTATTCGGAAAATATTAGTGATAAATACTTTGAGACACTAGACTTGAACGCAATCACTCAAGATATTCAGGATTCATGATTACAAAGCAAGGGATCTATGAACTAATGAGAGGTGGTGAGTGTTAGAATAAAAAGGAAAAGGGACAGGCAAGGTCTACCCCCCGGCCTGTTCCTTTCTATTAGCCTGTTTTGCTTGTTCTAAGAAAAAATCATAAACTTTATAAATCAATAACCATTTCCAATTGATAATTATTATCACTTAGGTGGGTAAGATGAAAAGTAGAATGACTAACCAGCGTCTTAGGATTATTGAATACCTGAAAAAAGTAAAGACTCATCCTACTGCAGAGATGGTTTACAATGAAGTTGTTAAAGATCTGCCCAGCATAACTCTCGCCACGGTGTATAGAAATCTTAACCATCTGGCAGAACAAGGGGAAATAAACAGGTTCGACGTCAAATGCACCAGCCACTTTGATGGTGACATGAGCTTTCACCAGCACTGCATATGCAAGAAGTGCGGAAAAATACACGACTTGTTTGAACCCAGAATTAATCAAGACACTATGAAAAAGGTCAAGTCAAGTAATTTTGAGCCCAAGAGCATTAATATTCTCATATACGGGATTTGTAAAAAATGTAAGTGAGGTGTAAAAAAAATGAACCAAACAATACAGAATTTGACCAAGGCTTTTATCGGAGAAAGCCAGGCAAGGAACAGATACACTTTCTACGCAAGAGTTGCGCAGAAAGAAGGATATGAACAGATATGCGATATTTTTACAGTGACAGCAGAGAATGAGAAAATACACGCCAAAAGATTGTTTGAAGCTATAAACCAAATGAAAAAGGACAATGATAACCCTGACGCAATAATGGTTGAAGCAGACGCGCCAACGATCTATGGCACAACAATAGAGAATTTGAAGGCAGCCATTGCAGGAGAACACCACGAGCATTCTAGCATGTATCCTGAGTTTGCCGAGATAGCCCAGAACGAAGGCTTCCCAGAGATAGCAGCCAGGCTAAGAGCAATAGCAATAGCAGAAGAGCACCACGAAGAAAGGTACAAGAAATTGCTAAAGGAATTAGAAGCAGGCACTGTTTTCAAGAAAAAGAAAGAGACGTGGTGGGTTTGCAGGGAATGCGGATACATGCACTTTGGCAAAGAGCCGCCAGTTAAGTGCCCGGCTTGTGACCATCCAACAGCATTTTACCAGGTAAAGTGCGAGGAATACTAAATACGAGCTATAATAGAATGACATTGGAGGTGATTAATATGGGTTGTGGATGCTGCGGAACAGATGCAAAGAAAAAGAAGAAGTGAGAATAACTAAAAAAATTTTAAATTATTTTTTATTTAATTAAGGAGGCTGATTAAAATGGTAGAACTAAATCAAGTTTATAAGTGCAATATATGCGGGAATATTGTGCAGGTTAATTTTGCAAGCGGAGGCACACTTGTCTGTTGCGGTGAGCCAATGCAGCTAATGAAAGAAAACACAGTAGATGCATCTTTGGAAAAGCATGTCCCTGTAATAGAGAAAACTAGTAGCGGATTCAAGGTGAAAGTTGGCAGCGTGCCTCACCCAATGGAGTCAAGCCACTATATCCAGTGGATTGAGCTCATTGCAGATGGCAAGTCTTACAAGGAGTTCCTGAAGCCAGGAATGAAGCCAGAGGCAGAGTTCTGCGTCAAGGCAAGCAAAGTGATAGCGCGGGAATATTGCAACCTACACGGCTTGTGGAAGGCTTAAAAATGAGCAGAAGAAAAGTTTTATTAGGGGTTTTATTATTGCTAATATTATTTTTATTCTTAACAGGATGCAATAAGCAGCAAACAAATACTGACCAGCCACAACAGCAGCAAAATCAAGAGCAGACTCCCCTGCCACAGGTACAAGGCCAAGAGCAGCCAATTGTTCAGAAATTCTCAATGGAAGAAATAGCAAAACATAACTCAAAAGAGGATTGCTGGCTGTTGATTAGCGGGAAAGTCTATAATGTGACCAACAACATAGGAGTTCACCCTGGTGGAGCAGCTATACTTGAGGGCTGCGGTAAGGATGCAACAACCTTGTTCGAGACCAGACCAATGGGCTCTGGAACACCTCACTCTGAAAAAGCCAGAGGCTATCTTGCAAATACTTACATGGGTGATTTACAGCAATAAATCGGAGGGAAAAAACATGGTGCTTAACCAAATAACATACTTTCAGATACTAGGAAAGCCGCTGATAATGTATGCAGGAATAATAGTGTTGATATCTTTCCTTTTCACAGCGTCCATAGCTATTATGAACAAAAAAGGGATTAATAAGATTCCCTTCAAATGGCATCCCATAATGGCCAGGATATCTATTGCTCTTGCAATTATTCATGGGGCACTTGGAGTGTTGGCTTATTTTTAGAGTTTTTCAATAACTAGGAGAGAACCAATGAAAAAGCTTTTAATAATATTTTTAGTAATTGTGATGGTACTGTTTGTGATGGTACTGTTAACTGGTTGCCTAAACTATTCTCCTATAAAAGAGCTTAAAGGTGTTGAAATCAGGGAGTATAAAGGAGAAAAACTTGACTCTGTTAATAATTTCAGGGAGAATTCAATAAAAGGCCCGCAGTATGTTGACATAAATAATTATAAACTAGAAGTCAGCGGGCTTGTTGACAACCCAAAAGAATACACTTATGATGAAGTTCTTTCTCACCAGGCATACTCAAAGGTTTTAACTCTTTACTGCGTTGAAGGATGGAGTGCAAAAATACTGTGGGAAGGAGTGCTGCTAAGGGACTTGTTAAATGAAGCGGGAGTCAAGCAAGGCGCCCTGACAGTAATATTTCATGCTTATGACGGATACACAAGCTCTCTGGCACTGGATTATGTGATGAACAATAACATACTCTTAGCTTACAAGATGAACAATGTAACTCTTCCGCCAGAAAGGGGATTTCCATTCCAAGTCGTTGCTGAGGACAAATGGGGTTACAAATGGGTAAAATGGGTGACTAAAATAGAAATTTCAGGAGATCCTAATTACAAAGGTTACTGGGAGAGCAACGGCTATGATAATAATGGGGATATAACAGGCTAGATACCTGAAAAATAACCTGTGAGGATAATAAGAAAAATGCAAAAAAACGATGATGAATGGAAGGAAAAACTTTCACCAGATGAATTTCGTGTTTTGCGGGAGAAAGGAACAGAGCCTGCTTTTAGCGGCAAGCTCCTCCATAACAAGAAAAAAGGAATGTATGTGTGTGCTGGCTGCGGCAATGAGCTTTTTTCATCAGAGGCCAAGTTTGACTCTGGAACAGGATGGCCTAGTTTTTGTGAGCCAGTAGGCAGGGATAATGTTGCTGCAAAACCCGATTTTAAACTGCTGATACCCAGAACAGAAGTGTTATGCACCAAATGTAAAGGGCATCTTGGCCATGTATTTAATGACGGCCCAAATCCCAGTGGCAAGCGTTACTGCATTAACTCTGCAGCGTTGCATTTCAAGGAGAAGAATAAAAAATGAGAATAGGAAAAGCAGCTTTTGGAGCAGGATGCTTCTGGCATGTTGAAGAATCATTCAGAAAAGTCAAAGGAGTTGCTAACACAACTGTTGGCTATATGGGCGGCAATGTGAAGAACCCTTCTTATAAAGATGTTTGCAGCCACAAAACTGGCCATGCAGAAGTCTGCTTGGTAGAATATGACCCTGAAAAGGTTTCTTACAATGAATTGCTTGAAGTTTTCTGGAAGACACATAACCCGACCCAATTAAACAGGCAAGGCCCAGACATAGGCGATCAATACAGAAGCGTGATTTTCTATTATGATGAAAAACAGAATAAAATAGCGCTTGAATCCAAGGAAAAGGAGCAGAAAAAATATAAAGACAATATTGTGACACAAGTTATTCCTGCAAAGACGTTCAATAAAGCAGAAGAATATCATCAAAGGTATCTTGAGAAGAATAAAATATCAGGGTGCGGATTTTAATGAAAGCAATATTAACTGAAAAAAAAGAAATAGCAAAAGGGACCTTAATGGTAGAGTTCGAATTATTAGAACAAGGAGTTGAGTTTAAGCCAGGACAGTTCTTTATGCTCGAGCTGATAAAACCTCCTTACACTGATGAGAAAGGCAACAAAAGGATGTTCTCGATAATTAACTCACCCAATGAAAAAGATGTTATTATCATTGCCACAAGGCTTAGTGATAGTGCTTTCAAAATATCATTAAATGCCCTGCCAACAGGGAAAGAAGTGATGATTGACAACATAGCAGGCACATTCACCCTGCCAAATGACAAAAAAATCCCGCTCGTGTTCATTGCAGGCGGTATTGGAATTACTCCTTTTATAAGCATGCTCAGGTATGTTAATGAGGAAAAGCTTAATTACAAAATAACCCTGCTTTACTCCAACAGGAACAAGGAATCAACAGCTTTCTTTAAAGAGTTAGAAGAGACCGCAAGAAAGAACAAGAATATCAAAATAATCTTTACCATGGTTGAGGATGCTAATTGGCAAGGGGAGAGCAGGATGATTGATGCTAAGCTATTAAAAGAATATTTTCCAGAGACTAACAAAAACATTTACATGACAGCAGGTCCTTCTGGAATGGTAAAAGCTGTTGCTGATACCCTAAGAAAACTAGGAGTTGATAGTGAAAATATTCTCATAGACAACTTTGCAGGCTACTGAGTGAGCAAGATGAATAAACTAGCTGATTCTGTCAAAAAATTAAGGAAGAGCGAGATAAAAGCAACAGTAGAGAAGAAACTAAAAATATTCACTGGTTTCAATAAGAAAAATAATAAGGAATGGTTTGGCGAGATGTGCTTCTGCATCCTGACTGCTAATTCAAAAGCCAAGACTGCCATTGCCATACAAAAAGAATTAACCGCCTCAGGATTCTGCACTTTGTGCCTTGATGATATAAGAAGCGCAATAAAAAGGAACAAGCACAGATTCCATAATAACAAAGCAAGATTTATTGTCGAAGCCAGAAAGCACATGAATGTAAAGGATTTGATAAAAAAGATTGCTGATAAGGAAAAAATAGGGCAACTAGAAGCAAGAGAATGGCTAGTCAAGAACATAAAAGGCTTGGGCTACAAGGAAGCGAGCCATTTCCTGCGAAACATAGGCTACTTTGACCTCTCTATTCTTGACAGGCACATACTAAATCTTATGACAGAGGATGGAATTATTAGTGAGAAGCCAAAAAGCCTGACAAAAAAGAAATATTTAGAGATAGAGGATAAATTCAGGCAGCTTGCAAGCAATTTAGGGATGAGTTGCGCAGAGCTAGACTTGTACATGTGGTACATGAAGACTGGGATAGTGCTGAAATAAACTATTTTAGTTAACTTTTTATATTCATGTTTCTTGTTTGTATTCTTATGAAGCTTCACATCTACTTGTTCAGGCATGGCCAGACTTATTTTAACAGGGACAAAAGGTTTACTGGCTGGAAAGATTCTAAGCTGACACCCAAAGGAATTGAGGATGCGAAGGTTATTGCAGAAAAGCTAAAGAGCAAGAAGATTGATATTGCTTTCCAGACGCACTTGTCAAGGTCAAAGGACACTCTCAGAGCAGTTCTCAAGTATCACCCTGAATGCAAGACCATAATCACCAATGACAAGATGATTGAGAGAAGCTATGGCAAATTACAAGGGCTTCATCATAAGACTATAATCATAAAATACGGCAAGGGAATGTTTGACAAATGGCATAGGGCTTACGATTATCCTCCTCCGGGAGGCGAGAGTGTCAAGATGGTAGAGAAGAGAGTTCTCAGCTTTATCAAGGAACTGATTCCTTTTATGAAGCGCAACAAGGTTAATGTTGCTATTTCTGCCCACGGAAACTCAATGAGACCATTCAGGCGGTATTTTGAAAAGCTGACCATTACAGAGATGAGCAAGCTCGAAAACCCTTGGGATGATTACTTTGAATATGTGGTTGATGTTTAATCATTTTAAGAAGTTTTAAAAAACAACAAGGTTTTCTTGGGATTGATGAATAGGCGAGATTTTATCAGGGCAAGCAGTGTATTAATAGGAAGCATGGCTTTGGGAGGCCTTGAGAATATTCTTATAGGACAGGATAATCCTGCTAAGAACCTTGATAATATTAACCCCAGAATCCCTGAGCAGCGCCTGGAAGATTTTAAAAACAAACTAATTGAGGATCCTGAACTAAAAGCAGCAGGCGTGACAAGAGAAGAAATCCTGGGTTATTTCTCTGATAAAAGATATAGGCTACATCGGAACATGAATAATTATTTCAAGAGCAACCCAGAAAAGAAAGCAGACAATGCAAGCGATGGCATAATTGATCCTGCAAAGAAAAAAGAGGCTGATGAAAAAGCTTATCAAGCCTATAAGAAAGTGCTTGAGATCGATGACAAAAAGGATTATGCAATCAAATTCTACAAAGAAAATGAAGAACACCTCATACAAGCTGAAAAAATCTATGGTGTTGACAGAAGGTATATTGTAGCAACCCTTGGCATTGAGAGTGATTTCGGCAAGGAAAAAGGTCACTGGCTTGCTTTTAATGCCCTGACATCAATATACGCTTATGTAACCGCTCCTAGGAAAGTAAGCTATAATGAGAAACAGCCAGACGACAGTATTGTGAAGAAAATAAAGAACGAAGACTGGGGGGATAGTTTTGCTCTTCCGCAGGCTGTTAAGCTTATATTACTAGCCAATAGGCAGAAAGAATTACTCGACAAGAACACCAACGACATTATTTATTCTCCATCATCGTATGCTGCTTGTGTTGATTATGGCCAGTTCACACCTGACTCAATGTGGGTTTATGCGGTCGGTAGGAATGGAGATTTCAAAGCAAAGCTTTTTGACATTGTTGACAGCATCTATTCTGTAGCTAACTATTATAAGAAAAGATTGAAATGGAAGCCAGAGTTTAATAATATTAATCACTTGGAAGCTGGCAATGATGGTATGAGAAAACAAATCCTAGCATTACTAAGAGGATATAATAATTCCCCCAACTTCGGCAGGGCTCTCATAGAACTTGCCAATGATGCAAAATGGCCTGCTTGGTGAATGAATGAGTAAAATATAAAAAAGGACAACTGTTCCGTTTTCTCTGATTACGAGGTGATTTAATGGCTAATGCGCTTTATTTGCTTGATTGCTACTTAAAGGAGTTCGAGGCTAGTGTTGAGAGTGTCAAGGATGACAAGTATGTTGTGCTTGACAAGACTGCTTTCTATCCTAATGCTGGAGGCCAGCCATATGATACTGGCAAGCTGATAAGATTGAGTGATAATACTGAGTTCAGTATTGTTTTTGTCGCCAAGTTCGGCGATGTGATTAGCCACGAGTTCTCTCCTGCTGGATTAAAGCCAGGTGACAAAGTCAAGGGAATTATTGACTGGGATAGAAGGTACAGGCACATGCGCATGCACACAGCGGCTCATGTCATATCTATTGTTATTGAGAAAGATGCAGAAGCGTTGATAACTGGTAATCAGCTTGGCTTGGATAAGAGCAGGATTGATTTTGACCTTGAGAATTTTGACAGGGAAAAATTTGAAGGATACATGGCAAAGGCAAATGAATTGATACAGAAAGGCGCAAAGGTTAACCTTTCTTTAATACCTAGAGAAGAAGCATTGCAGAAGTATGAAAGGCTGACTAATCTTGCAAAAGGTTTCTCTGACGCTATAAAAATGGTCAGGATTGTTGAGATTGAAGGTGTGACTCTTGAAGCCTGCGGTGGGACTCACCTGGCAAATATTAGCGAGATTAAGGGTGTGAAGCTTATCAAGCTCGAGAACAAGGGCAAGAGCAATAGAAGATTGTACTATGAGCTTGTTGATTGATTGATAAAGTATTATTTGTTTAAATAAAGCCTTGCTACTTTATTATCTGGAAAATAAGCAGTTACTTTATTCTTTCCAGCTTCTTTTGAAGCACCTGTCGCTTGGCTTGCCTGTGCCACAAGCTGCTCATATCTGTCTTTGATACTTCCTTGGCAATATTTGATGTCAGTCACTCCAACGCTTACGGTAATATTGTGCTTTTCCTTGAAGTTATCTTCAATTGTTCTCCTAAAACGCTCTCCAGCCTTGACAGCATCTTCCAAGCTTGTGTTTCTCAGTATCACAGCAAACTCATCCCCACCGTACCTATAGATAAGCCCTTTGGATTCATACCACCTAAAGACATCTCCCATCTCTTTTAGCATCTTGTCGGTGGCTTGATGACCATGCTTCTTATTGTATAATCCCATGCCATCAATGTCCAAGAACAGAAGATGCAGCCCTCTCTTCTTTTCAGCCTTATCTTCGCTGTCAATTGCCGATATTAGGTCGCCAATGAACTTTCTTTTATTATAGACTGTCTCTATCAAGAAGTCTTGATTAGCCATCTTACTTAAGACTCTGAGTATACCTATGAGATTCCTTTTGTTTTCAGGCTTTAGATCTTCAAGTATATTGAAAATTTTCTCCCTATCATATACTTCTTTCAGGTTCATGAGAAATCATATTATTCCTTTCCTCATTTATAAATCTTTCGTTTTTGTAGCTATTAATAAGTAGTTACAAATCTAATTTGCAAAAACTTTATAAACCAGCAGGACAAGCTTAGTTGTACAATGAAACGAGTTGATTGTCTTCATAGATAGAGAATTTCTTTCAGATAGTTATTTTTATAAAGAGAACAGCTTTCTTGTTGGTTATCTTCAATGGCGGTGTTGGTGTAATCTGGCTAGCATAGGAGACTGTGGATTTCAAAGCAGAAATCTTCTGATCCGGGTTCAAATCCCGGACACCGCCCTGTTCGAAGAACAGGGGGCGCCAGCAACTTTGTTGCTGAGTGCCGCCCTTTTATTCTTTGGAAAGATTTATATAAAAAGAAGCTTAAGGAGAGCATTATAATGAAACTCGAAAACTCAAAAGGAACCCGGGATTTTGCTCCTGAGGAAAAGATTGTAAGGGACGAAGTAGTTAGCATTCTGAAAAGTACGTTTGAGCTTTACGGCTTCAGCCCCTTGGAAACTCCTATTCTTAACCGCTTTGAATTGTTTGAGAGCAAGTATGCGGGCGGTGAAGAGATTCTAAAGGAGATTTTCTCGCTTAAAGACCAGGGTGAGAGAAAGCTTGGCCTGAGATTTGACCTTACTGTGCCACTGGCTAAGTTTGTTGGCATGAATCCTGACTTGAAAATGCCTTTTAAGCGTTATGAGATCGGCAAAGTCTTCCGTGACGGGCCCATTAAGACCGGGAGGATGAGAGAGTTCTGGCAGTGCGACATTGACACTGTAGGGGCAGGCTCAATGCTTGCTGATGCAGAGATACTCGTTGTTGCAGATGCTGTTTTCAAAAAGATAGGCTTACCATTTGTTATCAAGCTAAGCAACAGGAAATTCCTTGAAGGAGCTCTTGACTTTTCTGGCGTTAAAAAAGAAAAAAGGTTTGACGCGATTATTGCTATTGACAAACTTGAAAAGCTCGGAGAAAATGAAGTGGTCAAGGAGATGGAGCAGAAAGGCATTCCTGATGATGTTGTTGCCAAGATTATGAGCATTATTAACATGAAGGGGGATAATAATGAATTGCTTATCAGGATGAAGAGCTTGATAAAATCAGATGTTGGTGCTGAGGGGTTAAAAGAAGTTGAGAGTATATTAACCTATTGCGCCTCTTTTGGAGTCGGGACTGTTGAATTCTGCCCTAGCCTTGCAAGAGGACTTGCATATTACACCGGTCCTGTATACGAGGTTTTCATGAAAGATTCAAGTATTAAGAGCGCTGCTGCTGGCGGAGGCAGGTATGATAACATGATAGGAGCATTCCTGGGAGGCTCAAGAGAGTATCCTGCAACAGGCATTGCCTTTGGCCTTGAAGTAATCATAGAAGCACTAAAGGAAAAAGCAAAATTTGAGAAAAAAAGCGTTAGCCAGGTATTTGTCATCCCAATCAAGACTGAGAATGAAAGCATAAAGGTTTCTGAAGAGTTAAGAAGAGCGGGGATTAAGACAGAGCTTGACCTTCTTAGCAGAGGCATCAGCAAGAACCTCGCCTATGCCAATAGCATGAGCATACCATTCGCAGTTATTATTGGCGAGCAAGAGCTTAAGCAGAACAAGATAAAACTAAGGGATATGAAGAGTGGTAAGGAAGAGCTTCTTAGTGTAAAAGAAGTTGTGGATAAACTCAGCTAGTTAATTTTTTAATTTCTTTCGGCAATAACCTTTTTAAGAATATCGGGT
>Ga0315290_10000841_pt1 | contig 20664 bp, 16 predicted proteins | sample YL17G12_0_MG_FD_203627 | JGI IMG/M metagenome (GOLD analysis project Ga0315290, IMG submission 203627) | Sediment microbial communities from Yellowstone Lake, YNP, Wyoming, USA - YL17G12_0 | ecosystem: Environmental > Aquatic > Freshwater > Lake > Sediment | place: USA: Wyoming | collected... | reverse complement strand
GCGTGCCTTCGGGATATTTCTCCGAAATATAAGGCTCTGCAGTTACAAAGTTGAAAATAGATGCCGCATCGGGATTGGGAGCTGCCATAGCCTTTTTGTGGGCTGCCGAAACCTCAGCCTTAGCCTGAATATCAATTTCCTGTAATTCAGCTTCGGTGAATATACCTGCATGTAAGATTTGTTTGGTGAACCGGTCGAGTGGGTCAGCAGCTTTGGCACAGTGGAGCTCATTATCATCGCGGTAAAGTTCATGCTTATCTGAGTTGGAATGTGAGAGAATACGCACAACACTGGCATGTACGATCACAGGTTCGCTTTTTTCGGTGGCATGGCGCCTGGCTTCTGTCATGGCTGCCATGGAATCGAATATATTTTTTCCATCGCAGTGGATAATCCTCAGATTCTTGAATCCCCGGAAATTGTCGGATGCAAAATGATTCGCTGTTTGATCACGTTTTGGAACAGAAATACCGTAGCGGTTGTCCTGAACTACAAAGATAACAGGTAATTTCTCATTGCTGGCGCCGTTGATAGCTTCATATACATATCCTTCTGAAGTAGACGATTCTCCCTGTGAACTGATTGCTACGCCTTTGCTTCCGTATTTTTTAATAGCTCTTGCCACACCCACTGCATGGAGTGTATGGTTACCTGTAGCCGAAGATACATTATGGATGTTCCATTCGGGTTTGGCAAAGTGATTGGACATATGCCTTCCACCACCAGCTACATCTGTTGCTTTGGAAATTCCGTTAAGAATTATCTCTTCTGCAGTTACCCCTGCAGAGATAACAGTAAGCATATCGCGGTAATAGGGGAATAAATGATCGGTTTCCCTGTTAAATACCTGCCCTATGGCTAATTGTATGCCATCGTGACCCGCGTAAGGTGCGTGGTAGGACCATCCTAAAGCTTGCTTGAGGTAGTTCGGGGCCCGCTCGTCGAGTTTGCGTCCGAGCGACATGAGGTAGTACCAATTCCGGAGAGTTTCTTTATCAACTGTGCTTATTTTGAACTGCTTACGTTCTTCCATTCTGAAAATTATTTCTACTGATTGATAAATTCCGCATTATAAACAAGGCTGTACAACCTTTGTTCAACAATGATCTTACAAACCTTATACCATTTCTTTCAATTGGTTATATTGTCAGATGATTGAAAACAAAAAAGTTACAGGTTGAACTCCCGGAGTACATGCAATCAGTCCGGATCATTGCCTGACGATCGTAAACTCTCCGTTTTCGAGCAGCCTGATAATGGTTGACGGTTTCGACCTGGTGAATATGTCGCGTTTATAATTGACTACGTAATCAGCATTTTTAACTATTTCTTCAGCAATACTGCTGAATATGACCGGAGCTGAGTCACCTGCAATATTGGCGGATGAAGAAACGATCGGTTTGCCAAAGTAAGCGATAAGTTGCCGGCAAAATTCTTCATTCACCACACGAATGGCAATTGTGCCATCGGACGCAATTACGTTAGGTGCCAGATTCTTTGCTGCAGAATAAATGATTGTCAAAGGAGTTTCCATGTTGCTAACGAGGTCGTATGCCACATCGGGGACTTTATCTACATAGCGGGCGATTTTATCAAAGGAATCCAGCAGAATGATCATACTTTTTGATTCAGTCCTTCGTTTGAGCGCGTAAACCTTCTCTACAGCTTTCGGGTTAGTGGCATCACAGCCTATTCCCCATATGGTATCGGTAGGGTAGAGGATAGTGCCACCATTCTTAAGCACAACAATTGATCGCACAATGTCTTCTTCAAAACTAAACGTTGTCATAAGGTAATTTAAACAATAATTGTTCGGTTTTGATTGTAGTTGCGCAGTGAAAATGTTTTTCGGGGCAGGCACGGAAACCATGTAATCCGCATGGTTTGCACGAAAGCGGAGTTTCGGTTTCCACTATACTTGAGTTATCGCTTAGCGGACCAAAACCAAAGGATGGAACAGTCGAACAATAAATAGCAGTCACCGGCGCATTCACCGCCGAGGCAAGATGCAAGGGCGCCGAATCGTTCACGAAATTCATCACAGCATCCTGCATGAGGGCCGCAGTTTGCAGAAGCGTAAGCTTACCGGCCAGGTTTAAGGCTTGTGTATTTCCTGATTTACGGATGATTAATTCGCAAAGACCGGTATCCGAAGGTGATCCAAGCAGATACACTGCCAGACGCTGGTTTGCGCTGGCCAGGAAGTCGGCCCAGGCATCATCAGGGTATTGTTTGGTGAACCAGAGTGATGCCGGTGCTATGCAGAAATAGGATGTATGTTTATAACTCTCCACAGCCAGCCGGTCGCCGTTCGAAGGGTAAAGACAAGGTTTAACAACCGACTTATCTGTGAAAGCCGAGATCAGCGACAAGTTGCGCTCGGTTTCATGAGTTGGCGTTCCAGCAACTCCTATCAGATGTTTGATGCGAAGTGTGAAGAAGCGTGAGAAAGGGTTTTTATTAAAACCAACCGTGTAATAAGCATTCGATAAGCAAGTAAGCAAGCCTGTGCTGCCAAAGCGTTGCACGTTTACAACGCGGTCGTAACACCCAGTTCTTATGTCTTTAAGTATACCGAAAAACTGGCTGTATTTAGCTTCTTTTTTATCCCAAACAATAATCCTGTTCAGAAAAGGATGTCCGGCAAAAAGCGATTCGTTGCCGGCTTTGAGCAGGAAATCAATTTTAGATCCCGGGAAGAAACGGTGTAATTTTTCGATGATCGGTGTAGCCAGGATCACATCTCCGATTGAAGCCGTCTGGATAATCAGGAAGCGCATAATTTGTTTTCAAAAGAATTCATCCACGCTAGGTATAGTTCAACAACCTTCCTTTCAGATCAGTATAAAAGGTTTAGTTATTTTTTAAACATACAATATTATGCATGTTCTGCTTTATAAGCTGCGTTTAGTCATAATAAATGACGCTATACTGAAACGCTGAAATCCCGTAATGCTTCGTTCAGCGATGTTTTTAGATCGGTTGATGCTTTACGTTTGCCAATAATAAGTGCGCAAGGCACCTGATATTCTCCTGCCGGGAATTGTTTGGCGTAAGAACCGGGAATAACTACCGAGCGGGCAGGAATCCTGCCCTGATATTCCACGGGTTCTGTCCCCGATACATCAATAATACGGGTGGAATTTGTGATAACTACATTGGCACCAAGCACGGCTTCACGCTCAATGTGCACACCTTCCACCACAATACATCGCGACCCGATAAAACAATTGTCTTCGATGATTACCGGTGCTGCCTGAACAGGTTCGAGCACGCCGCCAACACCCACGCCTCCGCTCAGGTGAACGTTCGCACCAATCTGGGCGCATGATCCTACAGTAGCCCAGGTATCAACCATTGTTCCGCTACCTATCCATGCACCGATATTCACGTACGAAGGCATCATAATCACGCCCGGCGCAAGGTAAGCACCATAGCGGGCAATGGCATGAGGAACCACACGCACACCTAGCGCTGCATAGTTTCTTTTCAAATCCATTTTATCGTGAAACTCGAAAGGACCAACTTCTGTTACGGTCATTTTGCGGATAGGAAAATAAAGGATCACGGCTTTCTTCACCCATTCGTTCACGAGCCATTGCCCGGCAGCAGGTTCGGCCACTCGGAGTTTTCCTTTATCAAGTAATTCAATCACTTGTTCTATAGCGCTACAGGTAGCAGGATTGCTTAGCGATGACCTGTCGAGCCAGGCTTCTTCGATTTCAGCTTTTAATTGTTCGGTGGACACGCGCAAAAAATTTACAGTCAAAAATAGGTATAATTCAGCCATGTGAGCCTTAATTGTTAATTTTGCGACATTTTAAAGTTCACAGGAAATGGGAAGAATACTGTCAATTGACTATGGATCGAAACGCGTTGGCTTAGCCGTTACCGATGATTTACAGCTGATAGCCAATCCTTTGACGACGGTGCCTGCGAAAGATATTTTCAGTTTCCTGCACGAATATATCTCCTGCGAACCGGTGGATTGTATCGTGGTAGGAGAGCCCCGGCAGATGAACAATACACCATCGGGTTCTGTTTTATTCATCGATCCTTTCGTGAAGCGCCTGCGAAAGGAATTCCCGGAAATGAAGGTGGAGCGTGTTGATGAACGATTTACTTCACTTATGGCTACCAGCAGCATCCGCGAATCGGGCGTTAACCGCAAACGGCGGCAGGACAAGGCGTTGGTTGATACAATAAGTGCTACGCTTATTTTACAATCGTATATGGAGGGCAGGAATTTTATCCGGAATCTGAAATAAAGGTAGATAGGCTCCAGGCTATTAGGCTGAGGGTAGAATCATTTTATTGATAATCGGTATTTTACGGAATAAATAGAAAATTCAACAACAAACAAGATAAATGAGAGTCGACAGCAAACAGCCTAAACTACCTTAAATAAATTTCAAAATTCATGCTATTGCCAATTGTTGCATATGGTCATCCTAACCTCCGCAAGATTTGCGTTGATATCGGGAAGGACTATCCTGAACTTGAAAAGCTCATCGCCGACATGTTCGAAACCATGTATGCTTCTTCGGGTGTGGGCCTGGCAGCGCCGCAGGTGAACCTGCAGATACGGCTTTTCATCATCGATGCCAAACCCTACAGCGAAGAGAATCCGGATAAGGAAGCCTTTAAAAATGTATTCATCAATGCCCACATTCTTAAAGAAGAAGGTGAACCATGGACTTTCAGCGAAGGTTGCCTGAGTATCCCGGATATTCATGAGACCGTGGAGCGGAAGCCGAAGGTGCGGATTACCTATTATGATGAATCGTTCGTTTTTCATGACGAAACGTACGATGGTTTCATCGCCAGGATTATCCAGCATGAGTACGACCACCTCGAAGGCATTTTGTTTGTTGATAAAATAAATCCGCTGCGCCGCCTGTTGCTGAAACGAAAATTGCAGGATATTACTAAGGGCGATATTGATGTGGCCTACAAAATGGTATTTCCTTTGCTAAAACGCAGACCGTAGTCTGATTCATTTATCACGAGGGTCTTTTCAAGCTTTCTTAAGACTGGGCGACTTAGAAGGATTTGATTTCTTCTTCCAGCAGATTTTTTAATTCCGCAGGCAGGATATTGTTTTTCAGTATACCATTTTTGCAATGCGAAATTTGCCCCGTTTGTTCCGAAACCACGATACATACAGCATCAGTGCGTTCGGTAAGCCCAATGGCAGCACGATGCCGCAGTCCAAGAGAGATTGGTAATTCAGTGTTTATCGTTACAGGAAGGATACAACGTGCAGCCGTAATGCGGTTGCTTGTGATAATCACAGCCCCATCGTGCAGCGGGTTGTTCTTATAAAAAATGTTCTCGATCAGTTGGTCGGAAATCCGCCCATCAATCATCAATCCTGTTTCAATATATTCCGTGAGTTCGTGACGACACGCAACAACAATGAGCGCTCCTGTTTTGGAGGTACAAAATTTGAGACATGCCTGCACCAGCGGATCTACATCGAGCAGTACTTCATTGGACAAACTCATGCGCCAGAAAAGAAAACGGGTACGTTTTTTCCGGCGTAGCACCGGCGAACCAACAAAAAGCAGGAATTTCCTGATTTCGGGTTGAAATACCACGATGAGCGCGATAAAACCTACGCTGATAAATGCCCCCAGAATTTCAGTAAGCAATTCCATCTCGAGCGCTTTTACCAGCCTCCACATGATGAAAACCGCCACGATACCAATCAGGATATTGATGGCAGCAGTGCCTTTTACCAGGTTATACAATTCGTAAAGTAGCAAAGCAACCAAAAACACATCTATCACATCGAGCAAACGTATAGTGTTCAATGCCGGGAAAATAAAATCATTCATACCGTTCAGGGGGATTAAGAGAAATTATAAAGGTTAATCAGTAAAGGAATAAGATGCAAAATTAGTTAAACGGGCTTGTTCTTGTAAACTTCTATCAGTTTTATAGTTTCAACAGCTTCGCGGACATCGTGTACCCTTAGTATATCAGCACCATTCAACAATGCCAGCGTATGAAGAACTGTAGTGCCTGTGAGTGCCTCTTCCGGTGTGGAGTCCAGCACTTTATAAATCATTGATTTCCGTGAAATACCTGCTACAATGGGCAATCCGATGCTGGTAAATTCATTTAAACGCCGAAGTATCTCATAATTATGAAAAATTGTTTTTCCGAAACCAAAACCCGGATCGAGCAATACATCCGCGGCACCGTAGTGACACAATTTTTCCAGGCGGCGTTCAAAATAAGTTTTAATATCATTCACCACATCGGTATAAACAGGATTGGACTGCATGTGGTTTGGTGTACCCTTCATGTGCATCATAATGTAAGGAACGCCAAGTCCGGAAATGGTTTCGAACATCGCAGGATCAAGTTCTCCGGCTGAAATATCATTGATAATATGCGCACCGCTTTCTACTGCTCTTGCTGCAACAGAAGCATGATATGTATCTATTGAAAACACCGCACAGGGAAAAGTACGTACTAATTCTTCCACTACCGGAATAAGGCGACGGAGTTCTTCATCTTCAGAAACAGTGTCTGCTCCAGGCCGGGATGAAACTGCACCGACGTCCAATATTGCTGCACCTTCAGCAAGCATTTGCCTGGCTGCTGCCATCCATGATTCGCGCATGGCGAAGCGGCTTCCGGCATAAAATGAATCGGGCGTAATATTCAATATTCCCATTACCAATGGCTTAGCAATATTGAACATTTTGTTGCCGCAAACCAGGGATTGCTTTAAATAAAACTCCGTACCTTTACGCGCCGAATTCATATACATAATGGCCGGTGAATGGCTTACCGGTAAAGCAAAAGTACTAAGAATATGCGCATCATAAAGCTTTCCGAATCCGATCCGTCATTGTCTGAAAGCAACTGATTTCATCCCAATGAAAAACTCAGTAAAGATTATCCGCATTATCACCGGGCTGGTTTTTATGCTTTCGGGGTTCGTTAAGGGCGTGGATCCACTGGGGACTGCATACCGGTTCGAAGATTATTTTATTGTATACCACCTTACCTGGCTGATGCCGCTGGTACTCGTATTATCGATTACCTTGTGCACTGTCGAATTTGTACTTGGGGCGATGCTTGTCTTTAATCTGCGCGCGCGATTTACGGCATGGGTGCTCCTTGTTATGATGTCGTTCTTTACCGTGCTCACGTTTTTTGATGCTCTTTCTAGCCTGGTGCCCGACTGCGGCTGCTTTGGTGATGCCATAAAGCTAACCAACTGGCAGACCTTCTATAAAAATGTGGTGTTGATTGTTTTTGCCGGTCTTATTTTTACTTACCGCCGCAAACAGGATTCTTCACTTCCGGCAAGGCGTCAGTGGAATCTTACCATCGTGATTTCGGCCGTTTTTATTTATTTCTCAGTGTATTGCTACATGCACCTGCCCTTGATCGATTTTACTGAATGGAAACAAGGGAACAGGTTATATATCGAAAATCCGCTTCCGCAAAAATATTATCTTACCTATAAGAATATGAAAACGGGGGAACAAAAAGAGTACCTCTCGCCCAATTATCCTTATCTTGACTCTGTTTGGATGTCGCAATGGAAATTTGTTTCGCAGCGGGTGGATGACCCTAATGTATATTTCGGACGCAATCTGCAGATAGAAGATTCAGCAGGTACTAACTTTACCGACCAATTTATCCGCGACCCTGGTTATGTATTTTTAATGATTTCCTCAGATTTGCGTAAAGCGGAACAACATACACTTATTGCTATGAACAGGTTTGCTGAACAGGTTGCTGAAGGAGGTGGTTTTTTTATACTGCTTGTTAGCAATACGCCCGAAGAAGCAAATCAGATCAGAAGGCAAACTCATCTAACTTATCCGGTGTATTATGCCGATGATATTGTGCTGAAGACTATGGTGCGCTCCAATCCTGGTCTTATGCTGCTGCACAATGGTGTTATCGTGAAGAAGTGGCATTACCGTGATTTTCCTGACTATGAGAAAATTGCTGTACACTATTTCGTTAAACAGCAAACTCAAAACCACTAAATAGTTTATTCCCGACATGGCCAGGTACATTTACAAAAAGTTACTTTATGGAATGCTGGTCCTGCTTGGCGTTGTTACTGTAATTTTTCTGCTGTTCAATGTCCTTCCCGGCGATCCGGCGCGCATGATGCTGGGCCAACGCGCTGATATCACTTCGGTAGAAGCCATCAACCGCGATCTTGGGCGCGATAAACCACTTGGTCTGCAATACCTCAATTTTCTGAACGACCTTTCTCCAGTTTCTTTTCATACCAAGGAAGATGATGGTACTTACTGGTACCTGGATGCATATAAGTATGGAAAAACGATTCAATTGGCTGGATGGGGAAAAGGAAATGTACTTGTTCTTAAGGAGCCCTATCTGCGGCGATCGTATCAAAGCAAACGTAAGGTCTCAGAAATTCTGACAGAAGCCTTTCCTGTTACAATGCTGTTGGCTTCGGTTTCTATGCTGCTGGCGACGGTTATAGGAATAGGACTGGGAATTATCTGTGCCGTGCACAAGGATAGTTGGTTTGATAGGCTGGCGCTGCTGTTTGCAGCCATCGGCATGTCTTTACCTTCTTTTTTTGCGGCTATACTTTTTGCATGGCTATTCGCTTTTGTGCTCGCCGATTATACAGGTTTAAGTATGTTTGGAAGTCTTTATTCTGTTGACGATTTCGGCCGTGGCGAATACCTTAATCTGCGCAACCTCATACTCCCGGCCATTACACTTGGCATCCGGCCGCTGGCCATCATCATTGAACTTATGCGCAGTTCACTGCTCGATGTCCTCTCGCAGGATTACATCCGCACTGCAAAAGCAAAAGGAGCAAGCAGTTTCAGGATAATTACACATCATGCGATGAAAAACGCGATGAACCCTGTAATAACAGCCATCTCCGGATGGTTTGCTTCTCTGATGGCCGGAGCCGTTTTTATCGAATATGTTTTCGACTGGAAAGGCGTTGGCGTTGTGATAGTAGATGCACTGGAAAAATACGATCTTCCGGTTATTATGGGTGCCGTGCTGTTTATTTCCATCATCTTGATCATTATTAATATTTTTGTCGATCTTTTATATGGATTAATCGATCCGCGGGTTCGCATGACCTGAAATATATTACAAAAGTATTTTTAATTAAAATAATACGAATTTATACACCTTTATAAACTGATAAAATGAGACAAAAAATTGTTGCCGGAAACTGGAAAATGAATTATGATTTTCAGAAAGCGGAAGATCTGTTATTCGATATTGCCGACCTGTTGCGCGAAAAAGGCAGGGGCGAGACAATTGTTATTGCTTGTCCTCCGGTTTTATACCTCGAAATGGCCACCGATATAGCTGTTGAGAATGATTTCCTGGTTGGCGCTCAGAATTGCAGCGAGTTTGATTCGGGAGCTTATACAGGCGAGATTTCAGCCGGTATGATCAACTCTGTCGGTGCAACGCATGTAATCCTTGGGCATTCAGAACGCCGGGCTTATTTTGGTGAAACCAACCAGATAGTAGCCGCCAAGGTAGATGCCGCCCTGCGCTCCGAACTGATTCCTATCTTCTGTTGTGGTGAAGTGAAGGCTGAGCGCGAATCAGGCATCCATTTCGATGTTGTAAAAACTCAAATCTCGGAAGGGATTTTTCATTTGACAGCAGAACAAGTCGGAAATCTTATAATAGCTTACGAACCTGTATGGGCTATTGGCACCGGCTTAACAGCCACACCCGAACAGGCCCAGGAAATGCACGCTTATATCCGTGGTCTTGTCAGTCAGAAATATAGTGAAACTGTTGCAGCTGGTTCTACCATCCTTTATGGCGGAAGTTGCAATGCAAAGAATGCGAAAGAACTTTTCTCACAAACCGATGTGGATGGTGGACTTATTGGCGGCGCTTCATTAAAAGCCGAAGATTTTGTTACTATCATTCACTCATTTTAAGAAACTGTCCACATTAATCTTTTAGCTTTGCCCCTGGAATTTTTTCAGGTATTGCTGCGCGAAAGGAGTGGTGAGAATGATGAAATTTGCATTACTTGGTTTATTTCTGTCTGAAGCAGGTAAGCTTCGTCCTACTCTCTTTTCCAATCCAAAATATAAGATAAAACAGTTTTAAATTTTATATCACTAAATAATACCAATGGTATATTTTGAGTTATTATGCACTACAACATATGATGAGGAACAATCTGAAATTCTTGTTGCCCGGCTTGCCGAAATTGGTTTTGAGAGTTTCGACCTCCAAAATTGCGCGTTAAAAGCTTACATTCCGGCTTATCTTTATGGTAAGCACCTGTTGCCATTGCTGGATAATGATATCCTTAAAGGAATGCCTTATACAATAACCGAAATAGCCGATACCAACTGGAATGAAGTGTGGGAAAGTAATTATGAACCGGTTGTCATCGAAGAACAATGTTATATCAGGGCTCCATTTCACCCGCATCGCCCTGATGTGGCTTACGAACTTCTGATAGAGCCCAAAATGTCATTTGGCACTGCTCACCATGCCACTACATACATGATGATCAGTTATTGCCTTAGCGAAGAATTTACCGGTAAATCGCTGTTGGATATGGGCTGTGGCACAGCAGTACTGGCGATACTGGCAAGGATCAGGGGTGCCAATCCCGTTTTAGCAGTGGATAACGATAAATGGGCCTACGAAAATTCATGCGAAAATATCATCCGAAATAATACCAATGATATTGTCGTTATACATGGAGACGCTGAAGTACTGGAAGGTCGAAAGATTGACTTTATCCTGGCCAATATCAGCAGGAATATCCTTTTGAACGATATGCCTGCTTATACTGCAAGTTTATTGCCTGCCGGGGTTTTAATATTAAGTGGATTTTATGTTGATGATTTAGAAATGGTAACGCATAAAGCGAATGAACTTGGACTTGTTGCTGATGGGTATAAAGAGAAAAATTCCTGGACGGCAGCCAGGTTCACGCGTGCTGACTAAAAAAATGCACGATTAACAATTATTCCATCTGACCCGTAAAAAGTTAAAAATATACAGATGAAAAGATCAATTATAGTGCTTTTCCTGGCCATTTTCTTCTCATCACAGCTTAGTAATGCTCAGGAACTTAAAACATTCTCGCCGGATTCAATAATATTCCTGCAGGAACTAGCTACAGTTTTTCAGAAAATTGGCGAAAGAGATGCCAAAGAAGCAAAGGAAATCCTTGCCACATTTGCATTTGACTGGAATGCTGGTCTGCTCGCTACTGATCAGCGCATGGCAGTTAATCAAACCTGCAACATGTTGCTGAAACAAAAGTTGAATGTAGTACCTTTCTATACCAATTACTTTGCAACTGTTACGCTGCTTGTGCGACGCAATCTGGACAAGAAGAACCTGAATGCATTTAACAAAGGTGTGGATTTTTACCTGAAGGTGAAAGGTACTACCCAGCTGGCCAACTATTTGAAGCGAAGCCGCGAACTGCTTGAGAACTATGCCCTGTTTTCTGCTCATACCAATTCATGGGAATACCGTGATGCCATTTTTATATTCAGTTTCGATACAATTCCTGAAGTAGTTTTTTCGTCGGCCAACCTTGTTTGCAAACTTAATAAGGACAGCATAAATATCTATAAAACCAGGGGTCATTATTTTCCTGCACTCGACCGCTGGAGTGGGAATGGAGGCATTGTTTATTGGGATCAGGCCGGACTTTCGCATGAAGATGCTTTTGTCGAACTATCGGAGTATTCAATATTGCTTAGTAAGACCAGTTACATGGCCGATTCTGTGACCTTTCATTATAAGAAATTCTTCAAACGGCCTTTGCCAGGGAAATTAAGTGAAAGAATTATGGTGGATGTCCCCATCGAGAAGGCCTCTTATCCGCAATTTACTTCTTATCTTCCGAATCTCATCATCGAAAATGTGTTCAAGGGCATTGACTATGAAGGAGGATTTTCCATTGAAGGAGCGAGAGTGATTGGCTCGGGAATAAATAATACCGTTGCCAGGATTTCTATTAAACGAAAAGGCCGGCTTCAAATGATTTTGCGTTCAAAGGATTTTATTATCCGACCCGATCGGATAGTATCGCAGCGTGCCTCGGTTGCATTGTTTTTTGAAGGCGATTCTATTTATCATCCCGGATTACAGATAAAATATTCGGACGTAAACCGCGAAATTGTACTTATGCGAGGCGAGGAAGGATTATCCCAAAGTCCATACTTCGATTCCTATCACAAGGTAAATATTTATACAGAAGCAGTATACTGGGCGCTGGATTCTGATCTCCTGAGCATGGAAGCGATTCGCGGGTTGAATAAGACCAGCGAAGCTATTTTCGAATCGATGGATTATTACAGCGAAAACCGTATCGATAAATTGCAGGGCATTGATGAGGTGAATCCGGTAAACATTGTATTAAATTATGTGCGTAAATACAATACCAGGGAATTCTATGTTTATGAACTTTCTGAATTTATGCGCAAACCAGATGACCAGGTGAGGGCGCAACTGATCAGGCTTGCAAATTATGGCCTGCTTGTTTTTGATATCAACAACGACAGGGTTTATGTAAAGGACAGGTTGGAAGCTCTTATTTCTGCGCGCAGCGGACGACGCGATTACGATGTTATTCAGCTTAATTCTCAGGTTACGGATAAAAATAATGCTTTACTTGATCTCAGGAACTTTGATATGCTTATCCGCGGAGTTTATCAGGTTTCACTCAGCGATTCCCAGAGCGTATACATATATCCGCAGAACAAGGAAATTATTTTGAAGAAAGATCGCGATTTCGAATTCACCGGTCGCGTACATGCCGGCTATTTTGATTTTTATGCCAATAAATGTTCATTTGAATACAATAAGTTCCGCATAAATCTTCCGCAGATCGACTCCATGAGTTTTATGGTCAATAGCATTAAACGCGACGAAAGAGGACGCCCGGTATTGACAAGGGTAAAGAATGTAATTTCCAACCTTTCCGGCGATTTACTTATTGACGAGCCCGGAAATAAATCCGGGTTGAAGCCTTATTACATTTATCCGGTTTTTAATAGCAAAAATGAGTCGTACGTTTATTATGACAGCAAAAAAGTGCATAATGGCGTTTACAGACGCGAAAATTTCAACTATGTGCTCGATCCCTTTACAATTGACAGCCTTAATAGTTTTGTGACCGATGGTCTGCAATTTACCGGAAAATTCAATTCAGGAGGAATAATGCCCGAAATAAAGCAACCTTTAAAGGTTCAGGATGACTATTCATTGGGATTTGTAAAACACTTGTCCGAAGAGGGAATTGCAGTTTATGGTGGAAAAGCTAACTATTTTTCGGATGTAAAACTCAGCAATCGGGGATTACAAGGCAAGGGAACGCTTAAATTCCTTACATCTACTACCCAGGCCGACGATTTCCTGTTTCTTCCCCGATCAATGACAGCCAATCCGAATACATTCGATCTGGCTGCTATTGAAGGCAGTAATGATATACCACAGGCAGATGTGAAGAATAGTTACTTGTTCTGGGCTCCTGAATCTGATAGCATGATTGTTAGCAGCAAAACGCCTGAGAAAATACACCTTTATCATAACCAGGCCGAACTTAATGGCAGTATTACCCTTACACCCGGAGCACTCAAAGGCGCAGGCATAATGAATTTTGAGGACGCACAAGCTACGTCCCCTCTTTATGCTTTATACAATAAATCATTTACATCCGATACTACTGAATTTATTTTGTTTACGCCCGATCATAAAAATACAGCTATCTCTGTTCATGCGTTCAGCCTTTTTATTGATTTTGCGCAACGAATGGGCAAATTCCGGAATGTAGGTATCAGCTCAAGAATGGAATTTCCCTTTAATAAATATATGTGTTATGTCGACGATTTTGATTGGTTGATGGATAAAAAGCAACTTGTCATAACAAATCGTATCCCCGGAGAAGAGGAAAGAATCCGCAAGATGAGCATGGACAATCTGGTGACGCTTACTGTAAAAGGCTCGGAATATATCTCAACAGACCCGGCCCAGGATTCACTTCGTTTCTATGCACTCAAAGCTGTGTATGATATTGGGGGTAATATACTACAGGCAGAGGATGCACGAATAATCCGTGTTGCTGATGCTGCAATTTTTCCCCACGACGGCAAAATTACCATTAAATCAGACGGATTTATCCAGGAGCTTAACGGAGCGAACATTCTCGCCAATGTAAATACCAAATATCATCAGATTTATGATGCATCGGTAAGAATTTCTTCGCGAAACAGGTATTCTGCCAAAGGCTTGTATGATTACAAACCTGTTGAAGGGCCCCCGGAAATACTGCACCTGGACATAATAGGTGTAGATACCTCCAGGCAAACTTATGCTCATGCACATTTGAGTGATACTGCAGCATTTATTCTGAGTCCCTTTTTCGACTTTGAGGGTGATGTATCGCTTTCTGCAGGAAAGGAAATGCTGAATTTTGACGGCGCTTTCAGGATAAAAAATGAATGCGATAAAAAGCAGGGAGAATGGATCAGATTTGCATGTGATTTAAATCCTGCAAATATCCGCATCCGCTTACCTGAGAAAATAAAGAACCTGAAAAACGAAAATATTGAAGTTAGTCTGCTATATTCGTCGGTAAATAATAAAATGTATCCGGCATTTTTGCAGAAAGCTGAAATGTTTTCAGATCCGGCCCTGATATCTTCGGGCGGAGTAGTTACTTTTGAAAAGGAATCAAACCAATACAAGGTTGCAGAAACATCCAGGCTTGATAATCCATCGGCAGCAGGTTCTTTGATGAGTCTCGACAGAGAGAAATGCCTGGTTAAGGGCGAAGGACCCGTGAATCTGAGTGCCGATCTTGGGCAGGTCAAAATGGTTGCTAACGGCGTGGTAAAGCATTTCATTATTCCCGATTCAACCACAGTGCGCGTCATGACTACAATTGATTTCTTTTTCAGCGACGAAGGGCTGAAATATTTTACGGACGATTTAGCATCCATCAACCTCAAAGCCACCAGCCTGAACGACGCGATTTATAAAAGTGGCCTTACTGCCCTTGTAGGGCAACAGCAAGCGGCTAAACTTATTTCGGAAGTTAGTACTTTTGGTGTCTACAGAAAATTTCCTGACGAACTTAACCGCACCATTGTTCTCTCCGACCTGAACTTAAGTTGGGATCCTGATCTTCGTTCGTTTATCAGTTCGGGGCCCATCGGTATATCCAATATTCACAAAGAGCCGGTTAATAAATATACCACTGGTTATGTGGAAATAGGCAAAAGACGCAACGGCGACATTCTGAATGTTTATCTCGAACTTACGCCCACAGTCTGGTATTTCTTTTCATATAGCAATGGCGTTATGCAGGCAATTTCGTCGAACAAATCGTTTAACGAAGCGCTGACCGCTATGAAAGATGCAAACCGCAGATTAAAGGTAGAAGATGGCCAACCTGCATACCAGTTTATTGTTTCTACCAATGAAAAACGCAATACTTTTATGCGTAAAATGCGCTCTGTCAGAGGAAAAAATGAATAATGAAAATTAAATGAACAGGTTATCTTCAACGCAGATTGGTAAATTATGAATTAAAAAAGTGCATGATGAACAATATTTTACTTGTTGCCAGCTTAATACTTTCTTATTTACTCGGCTCTATTCCTTCTGCTGTATGGGTCGGAAGATGGTTTTACAACGTTGATGTGCGGAAGGCCGGAAGTGGAAATGCCGGCGCCACAAATACAATCCGTGTACTCGGCCTTAAAGCTGGAATACCTGTTCTTCTGATCGATGTCTTTAAAGCCTGGTTTGCCGTTGCTTTGGCAGGTTGGATAGCCGTTGGAATTCTATCAGCTGAGAATCTGATTTTATTCAGGATAGCAGCTGGTGCGCTTTCAGTACTTGGTCATGTTTTTCCTGCATTTGCCGGTTTTAAGGGTGGTAAAGGTGTGGCATCGCTTGTTGGAGTGGTAATAGCGCTCTATCCGCAGGCATTTATCGTAGTACTGATTTGGTTTGCAATTGTCTTTACAATAACCCGCTATGTTTCAATAGCCTCAGTTACAAGTGCCCTGGTTTTTCCATTCATTGTCCTGTATGTTTTTCACGAACAATCAACGCCACTTATCGGTCTGGCACTTCTGGTAGCAGTATTTGTACCAATAACGCACCGCCGGAATATTGGCCGGCTTATCCGGGGAAAAGAAAACAAACTCGATTTCAGGAAGAAGTAAAAGTTGATTTTTATCAATCATCTGCAATAGCATTAATGTTTTTAGTAATATGGAACTTAATCAGGTAGTAGTTCGTGAAATTGAAAAAATCTCAGAAGTAGCTGGTTATTTGTGGCAACGCGAATGGGCTGAGCGCAATGCCGGTAATATTTCGCTTAACCTTACAGGTTTGCTGGACGTAAGCAGTATCCACACTTTCGGGCTCAGCTTAATCAAATGCAGCATGCCTGCTGAAACCTCAGGTTTGGTTATTTTTGTGAGTGGAACGGGAGAGCGCCTGCGCGACCTCATCAAAACTCCGGAAAAAGCAGGCTGCATCATAGTTATCGATGGTAAAGCCGAAGGTTATCACATTTTGTGGGGAGGCGAAGGCAGGCCTGATATCAGGCCAACAAGCGAATTTGTTACACATATTGCTATCCACCTGTTTAATATTCAATCGGGAAACAATCATCGTTGTGTTTTACATACGCATCCTGTTGAGCTCATAGCGCTTAGTCACCATAAAGTATTCGGACACGACCAGGATGCTTTGAATAAGGCCATCTGGAGCATGTTGCCCGAAATCAGGTTATTTGTGCCTAAAGGTGTTTGCATTACGCCCTATGCACTTCCCGGAAGCAAGGTCTTGGCTCATCTCACAATTGAAGGTTTGAAAAAGCATAGTGTAATCTTATGGTCGAAGCATGGTGCCCTGGCTACAGGTGCTGATGCGCTGGAAGCCTTCGATTACCTCGATGTGGCCAACAAAGGTGCTAAAATCTATCTTAAATGCCTTCAGGCAGGATACGTTCCCGAGGGAATGAGCGACGAAGAAATGCAAGGTCTCGAAGTATTTTTATAACAGCATGACATGCACCAGTAATTAACCATTAATTTCAGGTGCCGGTTTGGTCCCTAAGTAGTGCTTGTAAGAAAATTCATTACTTTACAAAAAAAAGTAACGTTTTCTTGGTAGCACTAAGTAGTGTTTGTAAGAAAACTCGAAGATTCAAATAAGAAATGATTATTACTCGCTTTGCACGTGAGAGCGCTTAGTTACTCGCTTCGCTCGTGAGATCGCTTCGCTTGGTTCGCTAAGTTCGCTTCGCTCATGAAAACGCTTTGCTTAGTTCGTATTTCAAGAAATAGGTAATGTTCTTAGAAGCACTAAGTATGGAGCCATCTTGCCCTAAAAGAATAACCAGAAAAGGATGTTAAAAAAGTTTAATATCTTAAAGCCTCTAACCGATATGTAATAATTCCTGTTGATAATAACTGTATAAAATGAGCATTCTGGTTATCGCATTTTGGATATTTTTGCATACTTTTACCTTGATTTAATCCTCATCAGCATTTGCAAAAAAAATAATCTATGAATTTTATAATCAATAGCCAGGTTCTGTTAAAAAACCTCCAGGCCATCAGTGGTGTGCTGAATACAAGCAATACACTTCCAATACTTGATGATTTTTTATTCGAGCTTCATGAGAAGATGCTCAAGGTGACTGCCTCCGATCTCGAAACAACGATGTCGGTAACCCTGCCGCTGGAAAATGCTGAAAATCCGGGAAGTATCACAGTTCCGGCCAAGTTGCTGCTCGATACACTCAAGTGTTTTCAGGATGTTCCGGTAACATTCAGCATTAATAATACCAGCTTTGCAATTGAAATTTCGGCTAACGAAGGGAAATATCGGCTCACCGGGCATAATGGTAACGAATATCCTCAGTCGCCGGTTCTTGATGATACAGCAACATCACAACTGCCATCTTCGTTGCTTGCCGAAGCTATCAACAAAACGCTGTTTGCTACCGGAAATGATGAATTGCGTCCGGTGATGTCGGGCGTGTACCTGGAACTGGCCGACACCGGGCTTACTTTTGTGGCTACCGATGCGCACAAGCTGGTTCGCTATCGCCGCAGCGATGTAAAAGCTGATAATACAGTTACTTTCATTATGCCAAAGAAACCGCTCAATCAATTGAAAAGCCTGCTTTCCTCAGATGAATTTCCCGTATTATTGGAGTATAACCAAACGAATGCATCCTTCACATTTCGGAACTTCCTGCTTATCTGCCGCCTTATCGAAGGCCGTTACCCAAATTATGAGGCGGTTATTCCAAAGCAAAATCCCAATAACCTGGTGATTGAAAGAATTCCTTTCCTGAATGCAGTGCGCCGCGTTTCTTTGTATGGGAATCAGTCCACACATCAGATCAGGCTCAAAATTACCGGTCGCGAACTTGTACTTTCGGCCGAAGATATCGACTATTCCAACGAAGCTAAGGAGCGCCTCAGTTGCGTATACGAAGGTGAAGATATCGAGATAGGGTTTAATGCAAAATTCCTGCAGGAAATGATCAGTAATCTCGGTACCAACGAAGTTAAAATGGAACTTTCCGCTCCAAACCGCGCAGGAATTATTCTGCCGATGGACAACAACAATAAAGACGAAGATATTCTTATGCTGGTCATGCCGGTAATGCTGAATTCCTGAACTTGAAAATTACATTAGATCCCCAATCGCCATCCAGCGATCCGTCTTTTCATCGATAAGTCGTTCAATTTCCGCGAAGCGCTCGGACAACCGCGTGATTTCAGTCATAACACCCATACCGGAACTCATGAGATCCAGAACATTTGCTTTTTCAATTTCCAGGATTTCAATTTCCTGCTCCAGCGCTTTGTATTCCTGCTTTTGCTTAAATGAAGGTTTTTTAAATGTATTGATGGGCTGACTTTCCTCAAACCCCACTTTAGCCGGGCGCAATTTCAGTTTCCTGGTGCGTTCTTCAGCCAATTTCTGCTTGTAATAAGTGGAATAGTTCCCATAGTAATCTTTAATTTTGCCATTTTCACCGAAAACGAAAACATGATCCACCAGTTTATCGAGGAAACAGCGGTCGTGCGATACAATGATCAGGCATCCTTCGAACTGCAATAAAAAATCTTCAAGCAATTGCAATGTATGAATATCGAGGTCGTTCGTAGGCTCATCCAGTATCAGGAAATTAGGGTTCCGGATAAGTTGCATAATGAGGAAAAGCCTCCTTTTTTCACCTCCGCTAAGGTTCGAATAGTAATTGTATTGCGTGGTTTGTGGAAAATTAAAATGCAGGAGGAAATTCGAAGCCGACATACTGCCTTTTCCAACCGAAATTTCTTCTGCAATTTCCTTTACCAGGTCTATTACCCGTTTATCACCATCGGGCTCCAGTCCTTCCTGCGAATAATAACCCATGATCACTGTTTGGCCAATGCTTATCTTCCCGGCATCGGGATGAATTTTTCCTGCAATGAGATTCAATAAAGTGGTCTTTCCAACACCATTTTTTCCGACAATTCCAATCTTTTCTCCCCGCTTAAACGTATAGGAAAAATTGTCGACAAGTTTCAGATGGCCATATCCTTTAAAAATGTTATTTATCTCGAGGATTTTACCGCCTATGCGCGTCATTTTAACCTGGAATGCCGAAGATGAACTTTCCTGTTGATTAAATGCTTTCTCGCGGACGTCGTAAAATGCATCAATACGGGCCTTCGATTTAGTGGAGCGTGCCTGAGGCATCCTTCGCATCCATTCCAGCTCGGTTCGGTAAGTGTTGCGCGCCCGCTCTGTTTCCACCTGGTTCATGGCTTCACGTTCGGCTTTCTTTTCCACAAAATAGGAATAGTTGCCTTTGTAATGATATATTTTGCCTTGATCGAGTTCGATAATCTCGTCACAGACATTATCCAGAAAATAACGGTCGTGGGTTACCAGAAGTAGACTCAATTTTTGCTTTTGCAAAAAATCTTCGAGCCATTCAATAATTTCGATATCCAGGTGGTTAGTAGGTTCATCCAGGATCAGCAGGTCAACTCTGTCAATAAGTGCGCGGGCCAGGGCAATCTTCTTGCGCTGCCCTCCCGATAATTGTTCCACTGCCTGGTTAAGATCAGGAATATTGAATTTACCAAGTATTTCTTTTACCCGGGATTCATAGTCCCATGCCGAAAGTGTATCCATCATGCCCGAGGCTTCCGACAATGCATTACGGTTTGATGGTGTATCATTATGCTTTAAATTGTCCAGGCATTTCTCGTAAAATTTAATCGCCTGTAATATGGTGTTGTCCGATTCAAATAAAGCATCAATAACTGATATGCCGGGCAGGAAGCAGGGGTTTTGGGGCAGATAAGCAACTGCAGTGCCTTTGCGCATTACAACATTGCCTTCATCAGGTTGGTCCAGGCCGGCAATTATATTCAGCAGAGACGTCTTTCCTGCGCCATTGCAAGCGATGAGGGCTATTTTCTGGCCTTCTTCCAGGCCAAAGGTTAATTCACAAAAGAGTTGTTTTTCACCAAAACTCTTTGCCAGTTGCTCAACAAGCAGAATATTCACAGAAGTCTATATTAAAATTTATTTTTTTGCAGGGCACAAAGATACGATGGTATGGAGGGGCGATAAAAAAAAGCT
>Ga0315290_10000838_pt1 | contig 20699 bp, 22 predicted proteins | sample YL17G12_0_MG_FD_203627 | JGI IMG/M metagenome (GOLD analysis project Ga0315290, IMG submission 203627) | Sediment microbial communities from Yellowstone Lake, YNP, Wyoming, USA - YL17G12_0 | ecosystem: Environmental > Aquatic > Freshwater > Lake > Sediment | place: USA: Wyoming | collected... | reverse complement strand
CAGAGAAATGCCGCCCCGCTGCTCGGGTTCTACCCCGATTCTGCGGCCACTTTCACCAAGGCTGTGGGCACTCGGAAGACCAACTTGAGCACTGCGCTGGCTGAGCAGTTGGTGGGCATCAGCGAAGTCGACGACCAGGTCTGGCAGGTCAACTTCCTGGAGTACGATCTGGGGTGCTTCGATCGAGATCAGGACCGGGTCGAGCCCGGTCCGAATCCCTTCGCCCCGGACACAGTGTTAACCATGTGTCCGGAATGAGATGTAAACCGTGTGATCGGAATACACCCAAATAAATTGGTGCCCCGGGCAGGAGTTGAACCTGCGACCTACCGCTTAGGAGGCGGTCGCTCTATCCACTGAGCTACCGGGGCATGCAGTCCGGAGTGTGGCGGCGGAGCAGCCCGAAAGGAAAAATGGTGGAGCGGAAGGGGATCGAACCCTCGACCTTCGCATTGCGAACGCGACGCTCTCCCAGCTGAGCTACCGCCCCACACGAGGGCGCGCATTGTAGCATCGGGTTGCCGCACCGCAACCGCAGTCTTGCAGGCCCGGTATGATTCACGCATGAACGTGCGAATTCGTGACGCAAAGCCCTCGGACCAGGAATTCCTGGCACACGGCAACGAGGCCATGGCGCTCGAGACAGAGCACAAGCGGCTCGATCCAGTGACGATCCGACGCGGCGTCGCCGCCGCCCTCGAGAATCCGGCACACGGCCGTTATTTCGTGGCTGAGGACGATGCGGGCAATGCGGTCGGTCAGCTCATGATCACCTACGAGTGGAGCGACTGGCGCAACGGCCAGTTCTGGTGGATTCAGAGCGTCTACGTGCTGCCAGCAGGTCGCCGCGGCGGCGTATTCCGTGCGTTGTACGATCACGTCGACACGCTGGCCCGCAGCACACCCGGCGTCATCGGGTTGCGGCTCTACGTCGAACTGGACAACGTGACCGCGCGCCGTACCTACGAGCGTTGCGGCATGCATGACGGCGGTTACCGCGTCATGGAAGTGGACAACTCGGGCGCGATTCAGGGCGCCAACGAAGGAGATTGACCATGCTGAAGAAAGGAACCCAGGCGCCGGAATTCGACCTCGAAGACCAGGACGGCAAGCGCCATACGCTGAAGTCGCTGCTCGCCAAGGGGCCGTTGATCCTCTATTTCTACCCCGCCGACTTCACGCCGGGCTGCACCAAGGAAGCCTGTACCTTCCGCGACCTGCAGAACGACCTGGTGCGGGCCAAGCTCCGCGTGGTCGGGGTGAGTCCGCAGGATGCCGAGTCGCACCAGAAGTTCGCGGCCAGGCACAACCTCAATTTCCCGCTGCTCGCCGACCCCGACAAGAAGGCGGTCAAGGCCTACGACGTGGACGGTCCACTGGGATTCGGGGTGCGCCGCGGCACGTACCTGATCGGCGTGGACGGCAAGATTCAGGACTCGGTGCTGGCGGACCTGCGGATCGGGGCGCACGAAGAATTCGTACAGACGGCGCTCGCGGCCGGCGCGGTCTGAGCAAGGGGCCAGGGGTTAGCCGGAAGATCTATAAGAATCTTTTTTATTCTAACTCATACAGTTACAAGCACTATCTCGACGTTGCCGCAGGCTTGGTCGGCGACGTCGCCGGCCCATAGCGCAGCCGCAGCACGCGGGTTTCACCCGGGCTCGGTATCACCACGACATAGACGGCATCGAACTCATCGTCGCGCATCGCGTAGTCGCTGCCGCTCAGTTGACTGATCACGCCCGGCAGGGTCGTCGCATAACCCACCACGGCTACCGTCTTGCCCCGATGCTCCCGCTTGATGCGGGCGGCAAGGCCGGACCAGTCGCTGCTCGCGATGACGTTGATCGGCAGTTTGAACTCGTTGGCGATGGGCGCCGCCGTCTGCTGGGCCCGACGCGTATCGGCGGCATAGAGATAGTCAACCTTGCGGTCGGCCAGCGCGTCAGCGATCAAGGCACCCAGGGACGCCACGCGCTTTTCACCGGCCGGACTCAGGTCCGGATCACCCGAGGTGCTGTCGCCGGCTTCGGCATGCCGGACCAGCACGACCACGGTCGTGCGCGCCCAGGTGCCGAGCCAATAGACGCCTGCCGCAGCCATCAGGATCCCGAGCAACGGGATCAGCAGCGGCGCCATGAAGGGGCGACGACGAAACTTGGTCAGCGGGTCCATCGCGGCATCATAACGAATTGGGCCAGCGCCTTACTCCCGCCATTCCTTGAAGGCGGGAGATTCCACGAGTCGCCACTCGCCCGGCTGCGCGCTGCGTTCCACGAACAGGGCCGGAACCCGCAGTGCCTGCGCCCAGGCGAGCCCCGCCTCGGTGCCCATGACCATCAGGGCCGTCGCGTACGCATCCGCGCGGACCGCGTTCGCATCGATTACGGTGACCGACGTGAGAGCGCCCTCCACTGGATGACCGGAGCGCGGGTCGATCGTGTGCGAGTAACTGTGGCCGGCGGTGTCGATGCGAGCATCCCGATAGTCGCCCGACGTAGACACGGCGGCATCGCGCAATCGCAATCCGACCAGAGGTTCACGCTCGCTCGCGAGCGGCGCTTCGATTGCGATCCGCCACGGACCGCCCTCCGGCCGTTGCCCGGCGGCACGCACTTCGCCCCCGATCTCGACGATGAAATCCCGGTGCCCAAGCGCACGCACCTCGGTCGCGATGCGGTCCACCGCGTAGCCGGGTGCAATGCCGTCCACGGTCAGCCGCATGCCGCTCGCACTCTTGCGAACCGACGTGCGCGGCGCTTTGCGCAGCTCGAGTTTTGCGTACCCAACACTGTTGCGCGCCTGTCCCAGCCTGGCGGACGAAGGTGGCGTGAAAACCGCGCGCGCCGAGGTGTCGTCGCCGTCGGGTCCGTAGCCCCATAGCGCGAGCATTGGCTGCACCGTAATGTCGAACGCACCGCCGGTGATCTCGCTGACATCGCGCGCCTCCTGCAACACGACGAACAGGGTCGGCGAGACGTCCTGCCACGAGCGGCTCTCGTCCCGGTTGAGCATCGAGATCTCACTCGCGTCGTTGTATGTCGACAGGTGCTGTTCCGTCTCGGCGAGCACGCGATCAATTGCAAACTGCACGGCGCGGCGCTCCTGCAGCGAGTCCGCACCCGACACGGTGACGTGGTAAGTCGTTCCCATCGTCGGCCCGGCGAACTGCGCGGGCTCCGGTGTGTGCGAGCATGCACTGACCACGACTGCCAGGCCGATGACCGAAAAGCGCGGAGCTGCCGCCTTGACTGCGCGAACGAGTCGAACGTGGACGGGCAGCATCACTGTTTCGCGATCGCTGCCTTGCCACCTCGCAACACGAACTTCTGGATCTTGCCGGTGGCCGTCTTGGGCAAGTCCTGCACGAACGTGAAGGCCGAAGGCACCTTGAAATGGGCCAGCACGCCGCGGGCGAATTCGCGCATCTCCGCGGCCGTCGACGTCTGACCCGGCCGCAGCACCACGAACGCATGCGGCGATTCACCCCAGCGCTCGTGCGGCATGCCGACGACCGCCACCTCGAGAATCGCGGGGTGCCGCAGCAGGGCACCTTCGACTTCGATGGACGAGATGTTCTCGCCACCGCTGATGATCACGTCCTTGTAGCGGTCGCGGATCTCGATGTAACCGTCAGGATGCACGACGGCCGCGTCGCCGGTGTGAAAATAGCCGCCGCGGAATGCCTTCTCGGTCGCTTCCGGATCGTTGTAGTACCCCTTCATCACGACGTTGCCACGCGCAACGATCTCGCCGAGCGTGGCCCCGTCCCAGGAAACGTCGCGCATTTCTTCGTCGACGACCCGCAAGTCGCCGGACGTCATGAGTTCAACCCCCTGCCTCGCCTTGATCCGCGCTCGCTCGCCAGGCTCGAGCGCATCGTGCTCGGGCAACGGCGCACAGATCGAAATGAACGGCGTCGTCTCGGTGAGGCCGTAGACCTGGGTGATGGTCCAGCCGAACTCACCTTCCATGCGTTCGATGGTGGCCGCTGCAGGCGGAGCTCCTGCCGTCGCGACACGAACTCCACGTCGCAATGACTTGCGCCCCTCCTCCGGTCCGTTGGCGATGGCGATGAGCACCGTCGGCGCGGCGCAGAGCATGGTGATGCGTTCCTGGTTCACGAGCCGGTAGATGCTCGCTGCATCGACCTGACGCAGGCACACGTGCAGCGCGGCCGCCGCAGTCACGATCCACGTGTAGGTCCAGCCGTTCGCGTGGAACATCGGCAACGTCCACAGGAACCGATCAGCCGGGGTCAGCGGCAGGTGTGCGAGCGTGCCGACCACGTTCACCCACGCGTTGCGGTGGGTGATCATCACGCCCTTGGGACGCGACGTGGTGCCGCTCGTGTAATTGATCGAGAGCAGGTCGCCCTCGGCGAGGGACGGCCGCTCGAACACGCCGTTGCTCGCCGCCAGCAACTGTTCGTAGTCGAGCCAGCCGGGTTTGCTGCCTTCCAGCGCAACGAAGTGTTCGACCGTGGTCATCTGGTCGCGAACCTTGTCCACGGTATCCAGGTAATCCGCCTGCACGCACAGGACCTTGGCGCCACTGTGGTTCGCGAGATAGACGAAGTCATCCGCGACCAGCCGGTAGTTCATCGGCACGATGACCGCGCCCAGCTGCGGCACTGCGTAATACTGCTCGAGGTGCTGATGCGTGTTGGGTGCCAGCGTTGCCACGCGGTCGCCCTGCTTCACGCCCAACTGCGCCAGGGCCGACGACCAGCGGTCGCAACGCTGGCCGAATGCTTCGTAGGTCAGTCGCAACTCACCGTCGATGACGGCCTCGCGCGAGCCGTGCAGCTTGCGTGCACGACGGAGGAAATCGAGGGGAGTGAGGGCGGTTTCCATGCCGGTCGTCCAGTCAGGTTTGAATTGCGATCATGCCCCCTCTCCCGGCGCGCCGGGAGAGGTGTCGTATTCGCGCACGTACTGAACGACCGAAAGCAGATTGCCGTCCGGGTCACGGAACCAGGCGACCCGCGCACCGTCCGGCGTCACGAACACGCCGCGCTCATCGTGCGGGAACCCGGGGAAGCGTTCCATTGCGAGCCCCCGTGCGACGAGTGTATCGACGACTGCGCCGACGTCCTGGACGGCGAACCCGACGACGGTGTGCAGGGACGGCTGTGTCGAGGGCACGGGAGAGACTCGAAGCTGGCTGCCGCCGACGCCAAAGACCAATGCGCCGTGAGATCGGCCGAGAAGCGGCAGGCCGAGCAATTCCCGGTAGAAGCGCTCCGCCTGCGGCAGGCGTGAGGTCAGGACAATCGTCTGCAGGCGTGCGGAAGCAAGCATGAGTTCCCTCCTCGTGCTCGACTGGCAATTGAGTATTGAAGCACGCAGGGACAGTGTGGTCCGAGTGACGCGCGCCATCGCTGGCCGCGACGGCGGCCGGCCGGGGCACCGAACACTCCTGATATTTAATCGATGACTTACTCGTAGGTCTTTGTTTTTTTTATTTTTTCCAGTTACGCCGTGGACATCCCGTGGACCCTTGGTTCACTTCCCGGGCCACAAACACGAACGCCCCTGAGCGGGGGCGTTCTGGTGTTGGTGGCGGAGAGGGTGGGATTCGAACCCACGTACACCCGTTAAGATGTAACTGGAATTCCAGTCCAGCGCCTTCGACCGCTCGGCCACCTCTCCGTAGGGGGCGGAAGGGTACACGCCCCCCGCCCACCCGGCTAGTAGCCTCCGATCCGGGACGGCGTTGCAATCAGACGATGCTCACGCCTGCAGCCTTCATGGCGGCCAGCAACTCTGCCTCGAGACGCTCGGATAACCAGGTCAGCGGCAGCCGAATGCCCCGCTCCATCAGCCCCAGCCGGGCCACGGCCCATTTGACGGGGATCGGGTTTGGCTCAACGAACATTGCCAGGTGCAGCGGCATCAGCTTCTCGTTGAGTGCCGCAGCCTCCGCATGCCGGCCTGCGAGCGCCGCAGCGCACATGTCGTGCAGCGCACGCGGTGCGACATTGGCCGTCACCGAAATCACTCCGCAGGCGCCCCGCTTCATCAGTTCCGCGGCCGTCGGATCGTCGCCGCTCAACAGCAGGAAGCCGGGTTTGGCCGCGCCAAGGATCGATTCGGCGCGCGACATGTCGCCCGTCGCCTCCTTGATGCCCACGATCCGCGGATGTTCGGCCAGCCGCACGACTGTCTCGGGCAGCATGTCGCATACGGTGCGACCGGGCACGTTGTAGAGCAGGACCGGTACATTGACCGCATCGGCGATGGCGCTGAAATGTCGGTACAGGCCCTCCTGGGTGGGCCGGTTGTAATACGGGACGACCGTGAGCAGTCCGTCGGCGCCGGCAGCGACCAACTCGCGCGACAGCTCGATGCTCTTCGCCGTGGAGTTCGTGCCACCGCCCGCGATGATCGGCATGCGACCGGCGACACGCGCCTTGGCGCGCCGAACCAGTTCCGCGACCTCAGCCGGCTCGAGCGTCGGGGACTCCCCGGTCGTGCCGGCGACGACGACGGCGTCCGTGCCTTCGGCGACGTGAAAATCCAGCAGGCGCTCCCAGGCCTGGAAATCGACCGTCCCGTCGGCGCGCATGGGCGTCACGAGCGCAGGGATGCTGCCTTTGAACATTCTGCAGGGGCCTCGGTTGGAAGACTGCTCATGCTACGCAAGCGGAAAGCAGCGAAGCAAGGCAAAATCACGGTACACGCGTCCGTGCGGCGCCGATACACTGAGTCCAAGCATCCATGAAGCAACTGATCGCGATCTGCGCCATTGGCAACGACCGGACCGGGCTGGTCTACGACCTGACCCGCGTGGTCGTCGAATGTGGCGGCAACGTCCTCGAAAGCCGCATGACGGCGCTCGGCAACGAGTTCGCCATGCTGCTGCTCGTCGCGGGCAACTGGCACACGCTGGCCAAGCTCGAAGGTGAACTCGCCAAGCTCGGCGAAGCCTCGGGCCTCACGATCACGGTGCGCCGCACCGAGCAGCGTCCTCCCCGCATCGACATGGTCAGCTACACGGTCGACGTCGTGTGCCTCGACCAGCCGGGCGTATTGCATACGCTGTCCGGCTTTTTCTCGTCGCGCGGCATCGACGTGGGTGACATCAGCACTCGCACCTACAACGCCGCGCACACGGGCGCGCCGATGTTCTCCGTGTACATGGTCATTCACGTGCCGACGCGGATCCACATCGCCGCGTTGCGCGAAGAGTTCATGGATCTCTGCGATCACATGAACCTGGACGCAATCCTCGAACCCCTGAAGTCCTGAGCCACGCACCTCATGCCCGACCAGACCGTCACGCTCGATCGCAAGGTACCCGCCTTCTCCGCTGCCGCGAGCGGCGGCAAGAAATGGCAGCTGGCCGCTGCCGCCGGCAAGAACCTCGTCGTCTACTTCTATCCAAAGGACAACACGTCGGGCTGCACCAGGGAAGGCGAAGCCTTCCGCGACCTGCACGCCAAATTCAGGAAAGCCGGCACGGAAATCGTCGGCGTTTCGCCGGACAGCGTCGCTTCGCACGACAAGTTCATCGCCAGGTACGGCTTCACTTTCCCGTTGCTGGCCGACGAAGAAAAGGCCGTGTGCCAGCTCTTCGACGTCTGGAAGGAAAAAAGCATGTACGGCAGGAAGTACCTGGGCGTCGAGCGCAGCACGTTCCTCATCGACGCCAAGGGCGTGCTGCGCCGTGAATGGCGCAAAGTGAAGGTGCCTGGCCACGCGGAAGAAGTGCTCGCTGCCGCGGCCGCGCTCTGACGCGGCCGCTCGTCAGCGCGCCCTTCCCCCCCACCCCATCAGCGGAGCCCGACTTGGCCAAGACCCGGAAGCAGATCGAACCGCGCAGGATCTACGTTCTCGATACCAACGTCATGATGCACGACCCCTCGGCCATCTTCCGGTTCGAGGAGCACGACATCTTCATCCCCATGACCGTGCTTGAAGAGCTCGACGCGGGCAAGAAGGGGCTTTCGGAAGCAGCCCGCAACGTGCGCCAGGTCAGCCGTTTTCTCGACGAGCTCATGGCGAACTCGAACAAGCTGCAGATCGATCACGGCATCGAACTGCCCTCGGCCAAGTTCACGCCGGGCGGCAAGAAGCCACCGAGCGGCCGGCTCTATTTCCAGACCAGACAGCTGAACGGCAACCTGCCTGCCACCCTGCCCGGTCACGGCGCCGATAACGCGATCCTCGCACAGACGCTGGCACTGCAGCAGGAACACCGCGACGCACGCGTCACGCTGGTGTCGAAAGACATCAACCTGCGCATCAAGGCCGCAATCCTGGGGGTGCGCGCCGAGGATTATTACAGCGACAAGACGATCGAGGACGCCGACCTCCTCTACACCGGCATCGAAAAGCTGCCCGGCAACTTCTGGGACAAAGCGGGCCGCAAGCTCGAGTCCTGGCACGAGGCCGGCGGCCGCACGTTCTACCGCGTGCGCAACAAGCTGGTCGCCAACTGGGCGCCCAACCAGTTCGTTTACCAGACCGACGATCACGGCCTCGAAGGCATCGTGCGTTCGATCGAAGGCGACTCCGCCGTCATCGAAGTGGCGCGCGACTACCGCAGCGAACGTCATGGTGTCTGGGGCATCAGTGCGCGCAATCGCGAGCAGAACTTCGCGCTCAACCTGCTGCTCGATCCTGAAATCGACTTCGTCACCATCCTCGGTCCCGCCGGCACGGGCAAGACGCTGCTGACACTGGCCGCAGGCTTGTCGCAGGCGCTCGAGACGAATCGTTTCACCGAGATCATCATGACGCGCGTGACGATCCCGCTGGGCGAGGACATCGGTTTCCTGCCAGGCACGGAAGAGGAAAAGATGGAGCCCTGGATGGGCGCGCTGATGGACAACCTGGAAGTCCTGACGCAGAGCCAGGAAGGCGGCAGCTGGGGTCGCGCCGCCACCAACGACCTGCTGCGCAACCGCATCAAGATCCGCTCGCTCAATTTCATGCGCGGCCGCACGTTCCTGAACCGCTACCTGATCCTGGACGAGGCGCAGAACCTGACACCGAAGCAAATGAAGGCGCTGGTGACTCGGGCCGGCCCCGGCACCAAGCTCGTCTGCCTCGGCAACATCGCCCAGATCGATTCCCCGTACCTCTCGGAGACCACCTGCGGCCTCACCTACGTCGTGAATCGGTTCCGCGGCTGGCAGCACTACGGCCACATAACCCTGACCCGCGGCGAGCGCTCGCGCCTGGCGGATTTCGCTTCCGAGACGCTGTAGACCCTCCCGAGGAACCCTCGGCAGGGCCCGCTGTCAGAGGGAACACATGAATTCCAACCGCACCTTCTGCCGCACGCTCGTGGCAGCCCTGATCTTCCTGCTGGCCACCATGCCGCCGCTGGCGCTCGCCCAGACGACCCAGGACCAGCTCCCCGAAATGGGGACGGCGGCGCAGAAGGCGCTCAGCCTCGACGACGAGAACCAGATCGGCCGCATGGTCATGCGCAACCTGCGCGAGAGCGGGATGATTCTCGAAGACCCCGAGGTGCACGAATACATCCAGTCGCTCGGACTGCGAATGTCGAGCCTCGCCCAGGACGGCAACCGCGATTTCAATTTCTTCGTCGTGCGTGACCCTGCGATCAACGCATTCGCCCTGCCCGGCGCCTATGTCGGCGTCCACTCCGGGCTCATCCTCGAGACGCGCAACGAAAGCGAACTCGCCGCCGTGCTGGCCCACGAAGTCTCCCACGTCACCCAGCGGCACATCGCACGAGGCCTCGAAGCCCAATCGCGCGCCAACCTGCTGTCGACGGCGGCCGTGCTGGCCGCGATCCTGATCGGTGCCGCCGGCGGCGGCAGCTCCACCGCGACGATGGGAGCGATCACCGCGGCCCAGAGCGCGGCGGCGCAGGCGGGCATCAACTTCACGCGCGAGAACGAATACGAGGCCGATCGCATCGGCATCGGCGTGCTGGCGTCTGCCGGGTTCGATCCCAACGCGATGCCGGCCTTTTTCGAAACCATGTTCCGTCGCACTCAGCTTGGCCCGGACCGCGTGCCTGAACTGTTGCGCACTCACCCGGTCACCAGCAACCGCATCGCCGAATCAAAGGATCGCGCGAACCAGTATCCACCGGTCAACGTGAAGGACAGCCTCAGCTATGCGTTGATGAAGGAACGCATTCGCGTGCTGCTCGTCTCGCGCAACGGCGATCCCCGCGACTACTACAAGGCGCTCGGCGACAACGAAGCCGACCTGTCTCTCGCCCAGACATACGGCCGCGGCCTGTCACAGCTGTACGGCAACGAAGCCGACAAAGCAGTGGTCACGTTCACCCGGTTGCGCCAGCAATACCCGGAAGTGATGGCGTTCCACACCGCACTCGGCCAGGCACAGCTCGCCACGGGCAAGACGCAGGAGGCGCTGGAGACGCTGGAACGCGCGCGCGTGCTGGCCCCCCGCAACGTGCCCGTCACGGTGCGCTACGGCGAGGCGCTGCTGCAGGCGGGTCGCGCGAAGCGCGCCCACGAAGTGCTGCTCGACCTGTTCAACAACGTGCCGCCGACGCAGGAGCAGATTCGGCTGACGGCAATGGCCGCCAACACGGCGGGCGACGTGGCCGACGCCTACTCCTACATGGCGGAATACCACCTGATGGGCGGTGACCTCATGCTCGCCATCAACCAGCTCGAACTTGCCCTGTCGGTGCCGAGCATCACCGAACAGCAGCGCGCTAAATTCGTGGCACGACTCAAGGAGGTGCGTGAATGGCTGCCAAAGGAACGCAACCGGTCGAAACAGCCGGCGGGCGAAGGTGCGCCGGACGACCGGCGTTCGCCGGATGGCCAGCGCGCCCCCGGCTGAGCAGTCACGCGACGACTCCCCACGAATCGATAGAATGCCGCGCTTGGGAAATGACAGGGTGGTCGTTTCGCCGCCACGGCTGAAGGGTTCCTATGTTCCTCCGCACTTCTCGCAGCACACCCAGGCCGCTGATTGCCGGCTTGACTGCCGGCATCTCGCTGCTGGCGGTCGCCGTATTCATCGGTGGCTGCGCGACGACCCAGGCGGACGGCACCCCGCGCCCCAGGAATCCCGACCCGTTCGAGCCGGTCAACCGCGGCGTCTTCAAGTTCAACGACACCCTGGACCGCTACGCGCTGAGGCCCGCAGCCACGGTGTACCGGGACTACACGCCGAAAATCGTGCAGACGGGCGTCGGCAACTTCTTCGATAACCTGGGCAACCCGACGACCATCCTGCACCAGTTCCTGCAGGGCAAGTTCAAGGAAGGCGCCCAGGACACGGGACGCTTCCTGCTGAACACCACGCTCGGCTGGGGCGGCGTGATCGACGTGGCGTCGGGCGGCACCAACCTGCCGAAGCACAACGAGGATTCGGGCCAGACGCTTGGTTGGTGGGGCGTCCCCCCCGGTCCCTACCTGGTCCTACCCTTCCTGGGTCCTGCGACGCTGCGCGATGCACCGGCTCGCGTCGCCGACGATTTCACGCAGCCGTTCCGCTGGTACAACGCGGGATCGGAGCGGTGGGTTTCGTTGGGGCTAAGCTTCCTGGACAGGCGCGCGCAGTTCCTGCCGCTCGACAAGACGCTGGCACAGACGTACGACCCGTATACGTTCGTGCGCGACGCCTACCTGCAGCGCCGACTGTACCTGGTCTTCGACGGTAATCCGCCGCAGAACAAGCAGTCTGCAGACGACGTTGACTGGGCCGAGGAAGCGCTGAAGGAAAGCGAGGAGCCGGCCGCGGACGAATCTCCGCCCACCGAAGCCTCTCCGCCGGACAAACAATAGCTCGCAGGAATGGTTTGGGGTCGCAGCGACGGCCAACGGCAATAGGAAATAGGGGACGCTCACCTATTTTCTCAAGTGGGTGAAATGGGTGAGGTGAAATGGGTGAGCGTCCCCTATTTCCCCCTATTTCCTATTTTTCGGCGAAGCGCGTGAGACCCCGGAGCGGCGGGAAACGACCGGCCGACTGGCTTGCGCGTTGTCGCGATCGAGGTCCGACGGACTCAGTGCCCGTCAGTGAGCAGGCTTTCGAGGTCGGAGATTCGCGCAACCGCGAGAATCTGCGCCGGAATGCCTTCATAGCGAATCACCGTGCCGCGCGACCGCGCCGTCGCCAGCCACTCGACCAGCACGGCAAGACCGGCGCTATCGGCCTCGGTCACACGCGACAGATCGATCGTGCACGTCGCACCCTTGGGGATCAAGGCAAGACCCGCGGGCAACGCGCGGCCCGCCGTGACATAGCCGAGCACCCCGCTCGCCTCGAGCCGGCCATCGGCCACGCGCTGAATGCTGAACTGATCCACTGCGATACTGGTGTCCGCCGCCGTTGGTTCAGCGACCGGCTTTGGCCGTCGGGGTCGTCCCCGGCGCATCCGGCTTGCCGGCCGCGTTCTGCGCCTCGAGCCGCTGGATCACCGCGTCGATGCCCTTCTGGTCGATTTCCGCGCCGAAGTCAGTGCGGTAGTTCTTCACGTACGAAATGCCTTCGATCGTGACGTCCCACGCCTTCCAGCCCTCCGGCGTTGCCCGCATCGTGTAGTTGACCGGCACCGGCGTGCCGTTGCTGCGCTTTACTTCCGTGCGGATCGTAGCTGCGCCCGACGCGAGATCGCCCTTGAACGGCAGGATCGACAGGCGCTCCGCCGTGAACTCCGCCACGGCGTCGCCGTAGTTGCGCATCAGCGACTGGTAGAAGGCGTCGATGAAACGCTTCTTCTGCGCGTCGGTCGCCGTGCGCCAATGCTTGCCCAGCACCAGGCGTGCCGCATAGTCGACGTCGAAATGCGGCAACAGGTGCTTGTCGGCCAGCGCGCGCAGCTTCGTCGGATCCCTGGTGATCGCAGCCCGGCTCGCGTCGAGTTCGTGCAGCAGGTCCTGCGAGACTTTCTGCATCAGCTCCTGCGGACCCGGCCCTGGCACCGCAACGGCCGGCTTGGCGGCAGGCGCCGTCTGTGCCGACAGCGCCAGCGGCACGAGTCCGAGCAGCGCGACGAGGATCATCTTCAACCAGGCAGTGTTGCTGGGCATCGCCGTCATGTCTGGAATCACTCCTGTGCGGCGGGAGCCGGCGCGGGCGGAGACTGCGCCGCATTCGACTTCGTGGCCGCCGAATCGAAGAGGTACTTGCTGATCAGGTTTTCGAGCACGATGGCGTCGTTCGCCATCACGACCTGTTCACCGTCCTTGTAGGGCTCGTCGGAGCCGCCCGGCGTCAAGCCGATGTACTGCCCACCGAGCAGGCCGGCGGTGTAGATGCTGGCGTCGCTGTCGTTCGGGATGGCACGGTACTTGTCACTGATCCGCATGGTCACGATCGCCTTGTACAACTTCATGTCGTACTGGATGTCCTGCACCCGGCCGATCGTCACGCCAGCCATCGAGACCGGCGCGCCGGGCTTCAGGCCGCCGATGTTCTCGAACGCAGCCATGAGACGGTACGAGTCGCTCTTCAGCGAGTATCCACGGTTCGTGATCTGCGTGACCATGAACAGGATCGCGGCGAAACCGAGCAATACGAACAGCCCGGTGGAAATGTCGATCGTGCGCGTTGAACGCATGGTTCGTCCTACAGCATTAAGGCCGTGAGTATGTAATCGAGAACGAGCGTGACGACGGCAGAGATGACCACCGTTCGTGTCGTCGCACGCCCGACGCCCTCGGCCGTGGGCATCGCATTGTACCCTTCGTAGACCGCGATCAGGCTGCAGGCTACGCCGAACACCAGGCCCTTGATCAGCCCTTCGCGGATATCGCTGAGTTCCACGGCACTGCGCATCTGCGACCAGTAGCTGCCGGAATCGACGCCGAAAAACTCGACGCCGACGAGCTGCGCGCCAAACAGTCCGACCAGGATGAAGATCGAGACCAGCAGCGGCATCGCGATGACGCCCCCGAGGAAGCGCGGCAGGACCACGCGACGCATCGGATCGACGGCCATGATCTCCATCGCGGCGATCTGGTCGGTGGCGCGCATCAGGCCCAGTTCGGCAGCGAGCGCGGTCCCCGCGCGCCCGGCGAACAGGAGAGCCGTGACGACGGGCCCCAGTTCCCGCAGCAGGCTGATTGCGGTCGCGGTACCCAGATATTCTTCGGAACCGAAGCGTGTCAGCAGGTCGTAACCCTGCAGTCCGAGCACCATGCCGACGAACAGGCCGCAAGTCATGATGATGACCAGCGACATCGCGCCCGTGTTGTATACCTGCTCGATGATCGGGCGGATACGCAGCAGGCCGGACGGCAGGATCGCGAACAGTCGGAGCGCAAAACGCACGAGCAGTCCGACGCGCTCCATGAACGACAGGAAGCTTTGCACGAACTCGCGCAGGATCGTGATCATGCGAACACCTTCCCGCTCAGCAACTGCTCGTGGTACTCGGGGGCCGGATAGTGGAACGGCACCGGGCCGTCCGCGAGTCCATCGACGAACTGGTGCACGATCGGCGACGGATGGTCGCGCAGTTCGGCCGTCGTGCCGCTCGCCACGACCTTGCCCTCCGAAAGGATGAAGCTCAGGTCGGCGATCTGCGAGATTTCGCGCACGTCGTGCGTCACCACGATGCTGGTGATGCCGAGCGCGTCGTTGAGCGAGCGAATGAGCCGCAGTACCACGCCCATCGAAATCGGGTCGAGGCCTGCGAACGGCTCGTCGTAAATGAGAATCTCGGGATCCATGACGATGGCGCGTGCGAGAGCGACGCGACGCCCCATGCCGCCGGAGAGTTGTTGCGGGTACAGTTCGGCGGCGCCACGCAGGCCTACGGCATGCAGTTTCGTGAGCACGATGGTGCGGATCAGGCGCTCGGGCAGCCGGGTGTGTTCGCGCAGCGGGAACGCGACGTTCTCGAACACGTCGAGGTCCGTGAGCAGCGCCCCGTTCTGGAACAGCATCCCCATCCGGCGGCGCAGGGCATAAATCTCCTTGCGCTTGAGCCCGGCCACGTCGAGCCCGTCCACGACCACCTGGCCGTGGTCCGCACACACCTGCCCGGTGATGAGCTTCAACAGGGTGGTTTTGCCCGTGCCGCTCGGCCCCATGATGGCCGTGACGGCGCCGCGGCGGATCTCGATATCGAGCCCACTGAAGACGGTCTTGCCGGAGTCCACGTCAAAATGGACGTCGCGCAGGACGGCAATCGACGGCGATTGGACCGCCGGAGCGGAGGCTGCGGCAGGTCCGGGTTGGTTACTCACGAGTTCGTCGTTTGGTTGCTTAATGGCAACGGACCGCATCGGTCCGTTGGAGTTCCCTGATCCCGAACCGCCGGTGATTGTCGTCACGGCCCAGGAGAGCGCTGGATTCTAGCAGATTGGTGGGTTTTCCCCTTCCCGGGCTCCCCCGGGGTTGGCGTGGGGACCGTATAGGACTAAAATCGTCCCAATTGGAATACGCGCCATGCTACGTATCAGCAAACTCACCGATTACGGCACGGTCGTCCTGGCCTGCCTCGCCACCGCCCCGGACCGCCGACTGACGGCAACCGGGGTGGCCGAGCGCACGCGACTGGGCCTGCCCACGGTCAGCAAGCTCCTTAAGAGCTTCCATCGGGCCGGCCTGCTCACCTCCGCGCGCGGCTCACGGGGCGGCTATCAACTGGCCCGTCCGGCAGCCGCGATCAGCGCGGCTGCGATCATCGATGCGATCGAAGGCCCGGTCGCGATTACCGAATGCAGCGGCAACCACAGCGCCTGCGACCTCGAACTGTCGTGCAGCACCGGCAACGCGTGGCAACGCATCAACGGCGCCATTCGTCAATCGCTCGATGACATCTCGCTCGCGCAATTGTCGGGACAGGAAGCGGTCGCCGTCTGGCGCCCCGCCCTGTCTGCCGCCGTCCGCGCACCCGCCGCGCCGCGCGGTCCTGGCCGGCTCTGAGGAATTCCAGGATGGCCAGCACACCGACCGACCTCGACGCACTCGTCGCGCAGAAATACCAGCACGGCTTCGTCACCGACGTCGAATCGGACACGCTGCCGCCCGGCCTCGACGAGGGCGTAGTCCGCGTCATCTCGAAGATCAAGCGTGAACCGCAGTTCATGCTCGACTGGCGCCTGCAGGCGCTGCGGCACTGGCACACGATGGCCAACCCGGACTGGGCCCACCTGCGCATCGCGCCCATCGATTACCAGTCGATCTCGTATTACTCCGCTCCCAGGGCAAAGACCGATGGTCCGAAGAGCCTCGACGAGGTCGATCCCAAGCTGCTCGCCACGTACGAAAAGCTCGGCGTACCGCTGCACGAGCGGGCGCGTCTCGCCGGTGTCGCCGTCGACGCCGTGTTCGACAGCGTCTCGGTCGCGACGACGTTCAAGGACAAGCTCTCCAAGGCCGGCGTGATCTTCTGTTCGTTCTCGGACGCGGTGCAGAACCACCCCGAGTTGATCGAGCAATACCTCGGCAGCGTCGTTCCTTATACGGACAACTACTTCGCCACGCTCAACTCCGCGGTGTTCTCGGACGGTTCGTTCGTCTACGTGCCGAAGGGCGTGCGCTGCCCGATGGAATTATCGACGTACTTCCGCATCAACGCGGCCAACACCGGCCAGTTCGAGCGCACGCTGATCATTGCCGACGAAGGCAGCCACGTGAGCTACCTCGAAGGCTGCACCGCGCCGATGCGCGACGAGAACCAGCTGCACGCCGCCGTGGTGGAACTCGTCGCGCTCAAGGACGCGAACATCAAGTATTCGACGGTCCAGAACTGGTACCCCGGCGACGAGAACGGCGTCGGCGGCATCTACAATTTCGTGACCAAGCGCGGCGAATGCCGCGGCGCCAATTCGCGCATCAGCTGGACCCAGGTGGAGACCGGCTCGGCCATCACCTGGAAGTACCCGAGCTGCGTGCTGACCGGCGACAATTCGGTCGGTGAGTTCTACTCGGTCGCGCTGGCGAACCACTACCAGCAGGCCGACACCGGCACCAAGATGATTCACATCGGGCGCAATACGCGCAGCACGATCGTCTCTAAGGGCATTTCGGCGGGCCGGGGCCAGAACACGTATCGCGGCCTGGTGAAAGTGCTGCCATCGGCCGAAGGTGCCCGCAATTTCACCCAGTGCGACTCACTGCTGATGGGCGACAAGTGCGGCGCGCACACGTTCCCGTACATGGAGATCAAGAACCCGTCCGCCGTCGTCGAGCACGAGGCCACCACCTCGAAGATCGCCGACGACCAGCTCTTCTATTGCCGCAGTCGTGGCGTGTCCGAGGAAGACGCGGTGAACATGATCGTCAATGGGTTCTGCAAGGTGGTCTTCAAGGAACTGCCGATGGAGTTCGCCGTGGAAGCCCAGAATCTGCTCGCCGTCAGCCTCGAAGGCTCCATCGGCTGATCCGCGCCCCTCCAGAGAACAACAGACATGCTCAGCATCCGCGACCTGCACGCCCGGATCGGCGTTCGCAAAATCCTGCAGGGCGTCAACCTCGAGGTAAAGCCCGGCGAAGTGCACGCCATCATGGGGCCGAACGGTTCTGGCAAGAGCACGCTCGCCAGCGTGCTGGCAGGCCGCGCCGGTTACGAAGTCACGAAGGGAACAGCTCATTACCTGGGCGAGGACCTGCTTGCGCTCGAGCCCGAGGAACGTGCACGTCGTGGCGTGTTCCTGGCTTTTCAGTACCCGGTCGAAATCCCAGGCGTGAACAACGCCTACCTGCTGAAGGCGGCGCTCAACGCCGTGCGCAGGCAGCGTGGCCTGCCCGAACTCGATGCTTTCGAGTTCCTGGCGCTGATCAAGGACAAGATGAAGCTCATGCAGATGGACGAGAGCTTCCTGAGCCGCGGCGTCAACGAAGGGTTTTCGGGCGGCGAGAAGAAGCGCAACGAAATCCTGCAGATGTCGGTACTGGAGCCAAAGCTTGCGCTGCTCGACGAGACGGATTCCGGCCTCGACATCGACGCCCTGCGTGTCGTCGCGACCGGCGTCAACAGCCTGCGCTCGCCGGAGCGCGCCATCGTGATGGTCACGCATTACCAGCGCCTGCTCGACTACATCGAACCCGACTTCGTGCACGTGCTCTCGGATGGCCGCATCCTGCGCACGGGCGACAAGTCACTCGCGCTCGAGCTGGAAAAGCGCGGCTATGACTGGGTGAAGCAGGAGGCGAGCGCCGCATGAGCGCCGTCGCCCCCTCCCCGGCCACTGTGCACTACCGCGACGCGTTCGAGCGGCTGCAGCCCGTGCTCGGGGGGGGCGCCACGCGTCGCGCGGCAGCGATGGAGCGCTTTGCGGAACTCGGATTCCCCGGCGCGCGGGAAGAGGCCTGGAAGTACACGAGTCTCCGCCGTCTCGAATCGCGCCGGTTCGTACCGGCCACCGCGCCGACGACGCCGGTCGATGTGCCGGCCGCGTTCGTCGCGCAGCGGCTCGTGCTGGCAAACGGCTCGCCGGTGGGCAGCGTCCCGGCTGCACTCGGTGGCTTCACGCTCGGCACGTTGCGGACCGCGCCTGAAGATCAGTTGCTGCGTGTCATCGGCGGCGGCGGCACCGAACGCTTCGCCGCACTCAACGCTGCATTGACCATCGGCCCGCTGCTGCTGTCCACGACGGCGGGCCAGCAGAGCGACGACGTTCTGCAACTCACGCTGATGACGACGGGCGCGGGGCCGACGCTTGCGAGCCCCCGCATCGCCGTGCGCATGGCGGCTGGCAGCCGCGCACGCCTGCTGCTCGACCACGTCGATGATGGCGTGCACGAGCATTTCACCAATGCCGTGCTCGACATCGAACTCGGCGCCGGCGCGCACCTCACGCTGTATCGACTGCAGCGCCAGGGTGAGCGTGCCTTCCACATCGAGCGGATCGAAACCCGCGTCGCCGAACATGCCACCTTCGTGATGCGAGATTCGCAACTCGGCGCCGCACTGGCGCGACTCGACACGAACGTCAGCCTGGACGGCCGCGCGGCGGCCACGGAAATCACGGGCGTGTTCCTCGCTGACGGCTCGCGTCACCTCGATTCGCACGTCCACGTCGGCCATCATGCGATCGAGACCATGAGTTACCAGGACTATCGCGGCATCGCCGCAAACAAGGGTCGCGGCGTGTTCAACGGCAAGGCGATCGTGCACGAAGGCGCGCAGAAATCGAACGCGCGCCAGGTCAACCGCAACCTGCTGCTGACGCCGGGCGCCGAGATCGACACCAAGCCCGACCTCGAGATTTACGCCGACGACGTGCAGTGCAGCCACGGCACGACCACGGGCCAGCTGGACCCGAACGCGCTCTTCTACCTGCGTTCGCGCGGGCTCAGCGAACCTGAGGCGCGCAGCGCACTCACGCGAGCCTTTGCCGGAGCCGTGCTGGCACGCGTGGATGAGCCCGCACTGGCCAGGCACGTGCACGACGAACTCGATCGGCGTCTCGTGCGCCTGCTGGAGGTGGCCGCATGAGCGCCGCTCACTCCGTAATCAGCGAGACCGGCGTGCTCGACGTCGCCGCCATCCGCCGTGATTTCCCGGTGCTCGCGCGCACGGTCCGCGGACTGCCGCTCACGTACCTCGACAACGCCGCTTCGAGCCAGCGCCCACGCGCAGTCATCGATGCCATGTCGCATTACTACGAGAACTCCCACGCGAACGTGCACCGTGGCGTGCACACGCTGAGCCAGGAAGCCACCGAACTTTTCGAGGGCGCGCGCGCGAAGGTGCGTCGCTTCATCAACGCGAAGTCGACGCAGGAAGTCGTCTTCGTGCGCGGCACCACTGAGGCCATCAACCTCGTGGCGCAGTCGTATGGCCGGCCGCAATTCGGCCCGGGCGACGAGATCCTGGTGTCGTGGCTCGAACACCACGCGAACATCGTGCCCTGGCAGATGCTTTGCCAGCAGACGGGCGCCACGCTGAAGGTCGCCCCGATCACCCAGTCGGGCGAAGTGGACTTCGATGCATTCGCTGCCCTGCTGTCCCCGCGCACGAAGCTGGTTGCGCTGGCCCACGTCTCGAATGCGCTCGGCACGGTCATCCCGGTGCACCGATTCATCGCGGCAGCCAAGGTGCGTGGCGTGCCGGTGCTGCTCGACGGCGCGCAGGCCGTTCCGCACATGAAGGTGGACGTGCAGGCGCTCGATTGCGATTTCTACGCCTTCTCCGGCCACAAGATGTGCGGTCCGACCGGGATCGGCGTGCTCTATGGGCGCGAGTCGCTGTTGAACGCGATGCCACCCTGGCAAGGCGGCGGCGACATGATCCTGGCCGTTTCGTTCGAAAAGACCGTTTATAGCGGCCTGCCCTATAAGTTCGAGGCCGGCACGCCGGACATCGCGGGCGCAATCGGTCTCGGCGCAGCGATCGATTACCTCGAATCGCTCGGCATGGAACGCATTGCGGCCGCCGAGCAGGCATTGCTCGTCTACGCCAACGAACAGCTCGCAACCATTCCCGGCCTGCGCTTCGTGGGCACGGCGTCCGAAAAAGCCGCCGTCGTGTCGTTTACGATCGACAAAGTGCATCCGCACGACCTGGGCACGATCCTCGACCACGAGGGTGTCGCGATCCGCACCGGCCACCACTGCGCGATGCCGGTGATGGAATTCTTCGGGCTGCCCGCGACGGCGCGTGCATCTTTCGCCTTTTACAACACGCGTGCCGAGGTCGACCGACTGGTCGCGGCCCTGCACACCGCCCGGGAGATGCTCGGCTGATGGACCTCAAGGACCTGTACCGCGACATCATCGTCGACCACAACCGGCATCCACGCAATTTCCGCGAGATCCCGGATGCGGATC
>Ga0315290_10000836_pt1 | contig 20719 bp, 19 predicted proteins | sample YL17G12_0_MG_FD_203627 | JGI IMG/M metagenome (GOLD analysis project Ga0315290, IMG submission 203627) | Sediment microbial communities from Yellowstone Lake, YNP, Wyoming, USA - YL17G12_0 | ecosystem: Environmental > Aquatic > Freshwater > Lake > Sediment | place: USA: Wyoming | collected... | reverse complement strand
TACACAATTGCCGGGGCGGTGGATTTGGGGCTCGCAGCCATAGATCTTACCGCTGCGAATTGGGCCGGTGCGACCCCGGGGTTGACGAACGATATTCCCAACTCCATCTACGCCTTCACCGCCGGTGCTGCGGGGAATATCGACACCGATCCCGTGCTTGACACATGGACGATGAACGAAGTGAGGACGCTCGTGAACCGGACCGACGACGTGGTACAGTAATAATAATCTCTTCCATGTCCAACTGGAAAGGCGGCCTTCGGGCCGCCTTTTTTTTAATCCCGTTCTCGCTCGCCGCGCTCGTTTACGGAACTCCCTTCCCGTATCTCCTCGGGGGTCTCCGGACGGCGGCGTTCGCCTCGGTGGCCGGCTGGTTGTGGCGCCAACGAAACGCCTCCGTATCCGGGTCGGCGTACGCGGTAGTGGTCGCGGCGTTTGCCGTATTGTCGATCGGTCACGCCTTCTCCTCGGTCTACGTCTGGGTCTCCTTCCAGCACGCTCTCAACATCGGCACGGCCGGCGTCCTCCTTGCGTGGGCGGCGTCGCGGTTCCGGGACCCCTCCGAAATGTCCATGGAAACCTGGTTCCCGCGGTGGTTTGCCGCCGTCGCGGCAATCGAAGTCACCGTGGCGTTGTATCAACGCCTGGCGGTGGGAACGACGCGCCCCGAAGGGACCTTCAGCAATCCAGTGTTCCTCTCCGAATTCCTCGCCGTAACCGCCGTCTGCCTCGCCGCGCGCGCATTATGGGCAAGGGAGGATGAGGGCTTGCCGCGGTACGCCTGGGGTGCCGGGGCGCTCCTGTTCCTTGCGTCCGCGCTCTCCCTGACGGGTTCCCGCGGCGTGGCGCTGGCACTCGTTCCGGCCCTCGGCGTGCTGATCGTCCTTCGGTTCGGGATTTCCCGGGGATTGAAGATGTTCATTTTCCTTGGGCTCCCGACGCTGATCGTCGTCGGGTGGTACTCCGCCGCCCGTTTCTTCGAGGCGGACATCTATAATTACGGCAGGTGGGTGTTCTGGCGGGCCGCCCTGCGGATCTTCGCCGCGAACCCGTTCGGCGTGGGACTGGGCGGGTACAAGTATTTCTGGTTCCAGGCCCAGGAACCGTTTCCGCAAGCGTTCCGCCATTACGCGAAATCCGCTCATACGCCCCACAACGAATATCTCGAAGTGTTGGTCGGCCTCGGTTTCCTTGGGCTCCTGTTTTTCCTCTTCGCGATCGTCCCGCCCATGGTCGCGGCTGCCAGGGAGTGGAAGGCAGTTCCGCCGTCCCGGCGCGGTCTCGGCGCCGGAGCCTTCGCGGCGCTCGTGCTCACCGCGGTCCACGCCTTCGTCAACTTCAATTTTCATGAGGCAGGCATTTTCTGCACGGACGCACTCCTCCTCGGGGCGCTGCTTGGGTGTCTGCCGGCGCGGTCCCTTGGCCGCAGCGTGGGTTTGCCGCCGTGGTTTGTGAAGGGAGGATCCCTCTTCTGCGCCCTGCTGTCCGTCGCCTCGGTGTCCCTGCTGGCGGGGACGCTCGCGTTCGAACGGGGTGCAGCGGCGATTCGTGGGGGGGACATCGACTCCGCCGAGGGGTATTTCAAGGCGGCCTCCATGCTCGATCCGTTCCGGGCGCCCATTCCGGATGCGCTGTCCGGGCTTTCCTACCGCCGGTATTTGAAAACCGTGCGCCCGGACGGCGGCGGTGACGCCTTGGAGCATCTGGAGGAGTCGATTCGCCGCCAGGAAAAGGCGAGGGAACTCTGTCCCATGGAACAGGGGCATTCCTATCGGCTTGCGCAACTGTTCCGGGAGAGATACCGGTGGACAAACAACACCGGTGATCTGGAGGCCTCGCTCCGGCACTGGGACGATCTGCTCCGGGTCAATCCGTATCGTGTCGAAGCCCTTTGGGAGAAGGCGTCGACGTTCCAGGGAATCGGCAGGACCGTGGAAGCGGCCGAAGCTCTCCTTCGGGCGGTGTCCGTGGAGCCGAATTTCTGTCGGGGCTATGCTAAACTTGCCGAGTTGACGAGGGGGACAGATGAGCCGCAGTCCCTTGTATGGGAAGCCCGTGCCGCGAAATGCAGGGAAGCGGCCAGAGGACGCACGCTGGAGGAGAACGAACGTTGGCTGGTGGAGGAACCCGAACCCATGTCGAAGACGGCGGCGAGGAGAGACGAGGACGGGGAGCCCGATTTGCCGTCTGGCTTCTCCCCGTCGCGCTGATTCTTTTATCCGCCGGGGTCTCCCAGCAGATGGTGCACAGTGGAGGACTTGCGGCTGGCACGGGGATCCGTTCCTCCCTGCTTGAGGCGGTCAGCCGGCGGGCGGAGTTCGGGTTCGGGTTCCGGAACCTCCTCGGGGACATCGCGTGGCTGGAGGCGGTGCAGGTTTCCGGGAACCGGAAGATGACCCGTGACAATTACGACCGCCTCGCCGATCTGCTCGCCACGGTGGTCCGATTCGATCCCCGCTTCGTGGTCCCGTACCTTCTCGGTGGGATCGTTCTGGCGGATTCACCCCATCACGCCGCTGCCGCGCTTCAATTCCTGTTCCAGGGGGAGCAGCGGTTCGCCTCGGAGTGGCGCTTCCCGTTCTACACAGGTTATATCCGATACTTTTCGCTCGGGGATCCGGTGGAGGGTGGAATGGCTCTTCTGCGGGCGTCCCGGATTGCCGGCAGCCCGCCGCATTTCCCACTGCTCGCCTCGCGGATGCTCTCGGAGGGGCACCGGCCCGAAACCGCACTTGTGTTCCTGCAGAACATGATCGAGCGGGAGACGGACCCCCGGCGCAAGGCTTCCCTGGAGGAGCGGATGCGACGGGTCGAAGTCGAACGCGACCTGCAGATCCTGGAGAAAGCGATCGGTGAATACAACACGCGGGTGGGTGCACCTCCCGGGCGGCTTGCGGATCTGGTCCGTTCGGGCGAGCTAGCCCGTATCCCGGAAGAACCGTACGGGGGGACTTACCTGCTGATGCCCGACGGACAGGTCCGAAGCGACCGGGCTCCGGAGGGGAGACTCAAGGTGCTGCGAATACAATGAGTTCTCCCCGCCCCGTGATCGAGGTGGAAGGGCTCGTGAAGTCGTACCCCACGGGGTTCTGGCGCCGCAGGGTACGTGTTTTGGACGATGTCTCCTTCTCCGTGGGGGAGAACGAGGTGGTCGGGTTCCTCGGCGCGAACGGGGCGGGGAAGACGACCACGATCAAGATCATGAACTGCCTTGCATTTGCGGATACGGGTACCGTCCGGCTCTTCGGGGAGCCGGGAGGGGTTCGCTCCGCTTCCCGGCGCAGGATCGGATTCATGCCGGAGCAACCGTACTTCTACGAATACCTGACCGGTTTCGAATTCCTCGATCTGTGCGGCCGGCTGAACGGAATGGGGCGGGAGGACACCCGCCGGCGGTCCGTGGAGATGCTCGCACGCGTCCGGCTTTCGGAGGCGGGTGACCTCGCCATCCGGAAGTATTCGAAGGGGATGATGCAACGGCTGGGGCTTGCCCAGGCGCTCCTGCACGACCCAGAGTTGGTGATTCTCGACGAACCGATGTCCGGGCTCGACCCGATGGGGAGGATGGACGTCCGGGGTATCATCACGGAGTTGAAGGCGGCGGGCCGGACGGTGTTCTTCAGCAGCCACATCATTTCGGATGTGGAGGCGCTCTGCGACCGGGTCATCCTCCTTGACCACGGGAAGAAGATCGCCGAGGGGAAGGTGGCCGAGTTGATCGGGGGGGGAGTCCGGTTCGTCGAACTCGTCTTCTCGCCGCCTCCGCCGCTCGCGTGGCTCGCCGCCGAGGGTATTCCCGCCGACCGGGCGACCCGATCGGGGGACGCGCTCGTGGTGCGGGCCGGGGACGTCGAAGAGGCGAACCGCTGGTTCCACGGTCTGGGCGCGCGGGGGGCGAGGCTTCGGTCGATGACGCAGGCAAGGCCGCACCTGGAGGAGATCTACGTCGCGCATCTGGCACGGATCGACGGGGCGGGAGTCGGCGATGGCGAGTAGGTTGCTTTCCATCGCGGCGAACACCTTCCGTGAGACCGTTCGGAACAAGATTTTGTACGTGATTCTCGCCTTTGCCCTGGTCGTCATCGGCTTGACCTGGTTCCTCGCCGATCTTTCGATGGGAGAACTCTCCCGCATCGTCGCGGACGTCGGGCTGGCCAGCATCCACCTGTTCGGCGTCACCATCGCCGTCTTTCTCGGTATCACGCTAGTCAGCCAGGAGATAGAACGGAAGACGATCTACCTCGTCCTCTCCAAGCCGGTCCCGCGTTGGGAGTTCGTTCTCGGCAAGGCGACGGGCCTGTGCGCTACGATCCTGCTCACGACCTCGGTCATGGCCGTCACGCTCTTCGCGGTGTACGCGGCATACAGCGGCACGGCGGAGCCCGGGATCCTCGTGGCCTCGGCAGGGGTCTACTTTGAACTCGTTCTGCTGGTCTGCATTGCGACCCTTTTCTCCACGTTCACCACGCCGACGCTCAGCGCCATGTTCACGCTTGCCCTGTTCCTGATCGGCCACCTGTCGCAGAGCTTGTTCGTTCTCGGCGGGCGGGCGAAGTCCGCCGGGGCGCGGGCGGCCGCGTCGTTCCTCTTCTACCTGCTGCCGAACCTCGAGATCTTCAACTGGAAGAATGGCGTGGTGTACGGGGAAGTCCGCTCGCCCGCTATCCTGCTCCCCGCCGCGGGGTACCTTCTTTGCTACGGCGCGGCGGTGCTCCTTCTGGCGTGCCTTCTCTTCTCCCGGAAAGATTTCAAATGATGGCGACCGGCGCGGGAATTCTTGCCCCTGCCGCCTCCTTCCTGCTCTCCCTTCTCCTTGCCCTGTACCTCACGCCGATCTTTCGGGACGCGGCCCGGCGGTTCGGGATCGTCGACGCCCCGGACGGGAAGCTCAAGACCCAGAAAGATCCCATTCCCTACCTCGGGGGGGTAGCGGTGTTCGCCGCGGTACTCTTTCCCGTTTCCCTGTTCCTGCAGTTCAGCGACAAGATCTCCGGGTTGCTCCTCGCGTGCTCCATCATCGTCCTGCTCGGCCTGATCGACGACATCGGTCGGCTCTCCCCCCGCGTCAAGCTGCTGGTTCAGATGATCGCCGTGTTCCTCATGATGAAATCCGGAATCCGGATCCGCATCGAGGCGTTTCCGCCGCTCCTGTGCGTCGCCCTCACCTTCCTGTGGATGATCGTGATGACGAACGGATTCAACCTGATCGACGTGATGGACGGCCTTGCCGCGGGAGTGGCGACGGTCTCCGCCCTGGCGCTGGCCGTTGTGTTCGTCCTCCGGGGGAACCGGATGGGACTCATCCTCTGCCTCTCCCTGGTCGGCGCCCTCCTCGGCTTCCTCCGGTACAACCGGCCTCCGGCGCAGATCTATCTCGGGGACACCGGCTCGCTCCTGACTGGTTTCCTCCTCGGCGGACTCGCCATCGAAGGAGATTACACGGCGAGAAACCCTTACGGCTGGTTCACCGCCCTGGCCGTCTTCGCCGTCCCACTATTCGAGATCGCCTTCGTCTCCTGGCTGCGATTCCGCCGGGGCGCATCCATCTTTTCCGGCAGCCGGGATCACTTCAGCCTCCGGCTCCGTCGTTGGAAGCTGACCCGCGGGCAGACGGTTTCCGCCAGTTGCGGGGCCTCCGCCGCCGCCGCCGCCGTGGGGCTGCTGGGAATGGGATTGGCCCCTCTCCCGTCCCTGTTTGCCTACGGATCGATCGGACTCCTGTTCCTTGTCGTCGCCATGTGGCTCAAGACGATCGACATGGGATTGTAGGAGGAACGGGATGATTCTCATCCTCGGGGGAGGGATCACGGGGCTGGCGGCGGCGAGAACGCTGGCGGCCGCGGGTGAGGATTTCCTGGTCCTCGAGGCGGAGGCCGAGCCCGGCGGATGGTGCCGATCGATCCGGTCCGGCCGGTACGTGTTCGACCGGAGCGGTCACTTCCTTTACCTTTCCGATCCTCGCATGCGGGAGTGGGTCCTCGATCTTCCGGGTATTTTGTGGGAGACGATCGCGCGCGATGCCCGGGTTCTCCTTCGGGGGAAGATCACCCCGTACCCGTTTCAAGCCAACTTGTACGGGCATGCACCGGACGTCGTCCGGCGGTGCCTCACCGATTTCGCCGCCGAGCGGATCCGGGAGACCGTGAGCGGGCCGGTCGAAGCGAAGAATTTCGAGGAGTGGCTTCTCCGGAGATTCGGGAGAGCGATGTGCCGGGAGTTCTTCTTCCCCTACAACCGGAAGATGTGGTGCACCTCCCTTCGCGGGATGGGGTACGGCTGGGCCTCCTGGTCGGTCCCGGTGCCCTCCATCGCGGATCTGCTCGCAGGCGCCCGCGGCGAGACACGAACGGGGATGGGGTACAACCCGTCCTTTCTCTACCCACGCTCCGGCGGCATCGGCGCTCTTGTCTCCGCCCTTTCGACGGGGGTCCGCGGCCGGGTGCGCACCGCGACCCGGATTTCCCGGATCGACCTGCGGAAGAAGGTGGCCTGGTCCGCAGGAGACGAGGCGTTCCACTTCGACGCGGTCATTTCGACGATCCCCCTGCCGGAGATGGCCCGCTCCTGCGTGAACCTCCCATCCGGCGTTCGGGGGGCCGCCTCGGCCTTGCGGTGGGTGAAGGTCCTTTGCGTCAACCTGGGCGTTCGCGACCCCGCGGCGACGCACGGGCATTGGGTCTACGTCCCCGAGCGGGCGTACCCGTTCTTCCGGGCCGGTTTCCTCTCGAATGTTTCCGCCGCCGCGGGACCGAAAGGATGCGCGTCCGTGTTCGTGGAGACGAGCTTCCCCTCGGGTGCGCGCGTTAATGTCCGGGAGGAGGTCCGGAAGGCGACCGGGGGCCTGCGGCGAATGGGAGTCCTTCCACCCGGCCGGAAACCCGAGATCGTGGAACCTGTCCTTCTCGACCCCGCGTACGTCGTGTTCGATCATGCCCGGGATGCGGCGGTACGACGGGTGCGAGAGCATCTGCGCGAAAAGGGAGTCTTCACCGCGGGTCGGTACGGCGCCTGGGACTATTACGGAATGGAGGCGTCGATGGCGGACGGGATCCGCGCCGCCCGGGATGCCATCCACAAGGTTCGGGGAATGCCCGCGTGAGCGGGACGGTGAATCGCGGCGGAACGGCCCGCGCCCGCGTGGTCCACGTCATCACGATGCTCGAGTGGGGCGGCGCCCAGGAGAACACCTTGTACAGCGTGGAACACCTCGATCCCGGGCGGTACGACCGCGTTCTGGTCGCCGGGAAAGGCGGGATGCTCGACGGGCGGGCGCGCCGGATCCCCGACCTGCGGGTCATCCTGCTGGAGGATCTTGTCCGCGAGGTTCGTCCCGCTCGCGACGCGAAGGCGTTCCTTTCATTGCGATCGATCCTCCGGGAGGAGAAGCGCGTGGCCGGCGGAGCCCCCCTGGTCGTGCATACCCACAGCTCCAAGGCGGGGATCCTCGGAAGGGCGGCGGCGCGCGCGGCGGGAGCGGACGCCGTCGTTCACTCCATTCACGGGTTCGGGTTCCACGGAGGCCAATCGAAGCCGACGCATGCTTTCTACGTCGGGTTGGAGAGGATGGCGTCCCGCTGGACGGACGCGTTCGTCGCGGTGTCGGAGGAGAATATCCGGGCGGGCGTGCAGGAGGGGATCTTCCGTCGGGAGCGATGCCGCCTGATCCGCAGCGGATTCGACACGGCAAGATTCCTCGCGGGGTCCCGTGCGGCGGGCCGGAAGATCCTGGGGATTCCGGAAGGGGTCCCGGTGGTGGGAACGGTTGCGGTGTTCAAACCGCAAAAAGCCCCGCTGGATTTTGTGGAGACGGCCCGGCGTGTGGCGTCGGAGATCCCCGATTCCCGTTTTGTGATGGTCGGCGACGGGGAGATGCGCGGAGAGGCGGAGCGTGCCGTCGCCGCGATCGGGATGTCGGATCGTTTTTCATTCCTCGGCTGGCGGCCCGAAGTTCCGGAGCTGATGGCGGCCTTCGACGTGTTTCTTCTCACTTCCCGGTGGGAAGGCCTTCCGAAGGTGGTGCCGCAGGCGCTGATCGCCGGGTGCCCGGTGGTTGCCACGGCGGTCGACGGGACCCGGGAGATCGTCGATCCCGGGGTGGACGGTGTGCTCGCCCCTCCGGGGGACATCGAGGCCCTTCGGAGGGGCGTCGCGGATATCCTTACGGGGCGGCTTCCGCTGGATGCGGCGAGGAAGCGGGAGCGCCTGGTCCGGGAGTTCGACCAGGACGAGATGGTGCGGGCGCAGGAGCGGCTCTACGCGGAGATCCTCGCGGGAAAGGGGTATCCGGGTTGGTCATGATGGCGGTGGCGGTGTTCCTCGTCGGCGCGTGCATCGGATCTTTCCTGAACGTGGTGATTCATCGCTTGCCCCGAGGGGAGTCGATCGTGTCGCCCCGGTCGCGCTGTCCCGGCTGCGGCAGGGCGATCCGGGCGTGGGAGAATATCCCGATCGTGAGCTTCATCGTCCTCGGAGGGAAATGCGCCGGGTGCGGGGGGGCTATCTCCTGGCGGTACCCGGCGGTCGAGCTGCTCACGGCGGCCGGGTTCGCCGCGATCTTCCTTCTGGACGGGCCCGGGATCCCGCTGTTCCCCGACCTGCTCTTCTTCTCCCTCCTCGTGCCGATCGCTTTCATCGACATCGACCACCGGATCATCCCCGACGAACTCTCCCTCGGCGGGCTCGCCGCGGGACTGCTCCTTTCCTTCCTCCCCGGCGGGGAGTGGAAGGGGAGCGTCGCGGGTGCGCTGCTGGGAGGCGGCATCCTCTACGCGACGGCCTTCTTGTATGAAAAAGTGCGGGGGGCCGAGGGGATGGGCGGCGGCGACATAAAACTGTTGACGATGATCGGTGCATTCCTGGGGTGGCGCGGGGCACTGGCCACGATCTTCTTCGGCGCGTTCCTCGGAGCGGCGGGGGGGATGCTTGCGATGCGAAAGGGTGGGGAGGGGCTTAAGACGGCGATCCCGTTCGGGCCGTACCTGTGCGTCGCCGCCCTTCTGTCCCGGTATCTTGGAGAATGGTTTTGGAGGATGATCCTGATCGGCGGCATGGTGGAGTTTTGAACAAGCTCGACATCCTGTTCTACCTCTACGGGATGGACGGCGGCGGCGCGGAACGCCATGTCCTCTACCTGCTCCAGCGATTGGACCGGACCCGCTTCTCCCCGAGGCTGTTCCTTAAGTGCGCCGACGGGCCGTACCTCGGCAGGGTTCCCCCCGACGTCCCGGTGGTGAGCGAGTACCGGTCCTTCGAGGAGGAGATCCGAACGCCCACAGTCTGGAAGGAACTCCGGCTGGTCCGGGGCCTGGCACGGTATCTCCGTGAGCGCCCGCCGGACCTGATCTACGGCAGGATGTACAGCTCCGCGCTGGTGGCCGGTCTCGCCAAGCTCTGGAGCGGCTGCCGGTCGCCTCTGGTTGCCTCCGAGGGGATCTTCCCGAGCGTTGGGATCCTCCCCGACCTCGGCCGCTTCAAGTTTCCCCGTCTCCACTTCGTGAGAAAGGTGCAGAGAGACGTCTCGGCGGTGATCGTCTGCACGGCGAAGGCCATGGTCGAGGACGGCATCGCTTTTTACGGGTGCGCGCGGGAGAAGATGCGGATCATCCCGAACGGCCTCGACATTGAAGCCATCGACCGCGCCCGGCGGGAACTTCCCGGGCACCCTTGGGCGGATGGGACCCACGCTCTCGTGGTGGCGGTAGGCCGGCTCTGTCCGCAGAAAGGGTTCGACGTCCTTCTGGACGCGTTTGCGCCCGTTGCGGCCGTCCTCCCCTCCGTGCGTCTGGTTGTCCTCGGAAAGGGGAATGACCGGGAGGACCTGCTCCGGCAAGCGGCTGCCCTCGGGATCGCGGACAAGGTGGATTTCCCCGGCTGGCTGCCGAACCCCTATGCCCTCCTTTCCCGGGCGACTGTTTTCACGATGAGCTCGAGGTACGAGGGATTCCCCAACGCGCTGCTGGAGGCGATGGCGTGCGGGGTGCCCGCGGTTGCCACGGATTGCCCCAGCGGTCCTTCCGAGATCCTTGAGGGGGAGGTTGGGATCCTGGTACCAATGGACGACGCAAAGGAGCTTTCCGATGCCCTGCGGAAGGTCCTGCAGGACCCTGCTCTCCGCGACCACCTCGCCCGCGAGGGGCGGCGGCGTGTTGAGGAGCGGTACTCCCTCGACCGGATGGTCTCGGCCTACGAGCGGCTTTTCGAAGAGGTCGTCGCTTCCGGGACCGGTAGGGACTTGCGGGCAGAGAGGAAGACCCCGGAGATCAGGAGTTCCTCGTCAGAATAACCCCGGAACTCCCGGTCTAGGCGCCCGCGAATCCCGCGGACCATTCGGAGTAGGGACTCGTCGTAATCCACCCCCTCTCGAAGCGAAGGCGGGTGGGGGACAAGGTCCCCCTCCCGTCCGAAAACGTGGGTGATATACAGCGTGGCGTCATACCCCGATTCCCTCACCTTCCGGACGTAGTATGGATACATCCGGCGGTTCGGCTTCCCCGAGCGCTCCGTCATCCTCCGCCACAGCCATCCCGGGAAGATCAGAAAGGTCATCGGGTGGTTCCCGCCGGCCGAGAACATCTCGTGGTCGCGCAGGTCGATCTTGTGAGCCATCTTCCCCCCGGGGGCGAGCAGGCGGTCCATCGCCAGGAACGCCCGGTCCGGGTCGTACAAGTGCTCGAAGACCGCGCGGGAGAAGACGAGGTCGAAGTGGCCGGGGGGGAAGCGCTCTCCGCAATCCTCGAGGCCGGCACCAGTCAGGTACGCGAGTCGCTCGGGGTTGTACTCCCAATCCCCTCGCAGGTCGCCAAGGAAAGAGCTGTCGAACCATTCCCGGAACCCAGGGTCCAGCCGCTCCCGGAGGGCAAGGTAGACCTTGGAGAGGTGGGTCCGGTCCCGCTCGGGCTCGAATTTGTCGACGCATACGACCTGCGACGCCCCGTGGGACACGAAGAGGGCCCCCACCCCCAGGTTGTCCCCCGGCCCCACGACGAGGATCCTCTTTCCCCCGAGTTCATCGAGTCCGACGCCGCCATACTCCAGGTAGTCCCGGAACTCCGTCTCGATGTACCCGACGCTCTCCTGTACGTCCTTCCCCTTCAGGATGGTCCCGGAGGTTGTCGAGCGCACACCGCGGGAGAAGCGCCGTCCCTGGCGCCAGTCGTCCGCGACGTGGTACAACACCTTCACCCAGACCCGGCGGCGCAGGGACTCCGGGATCGGCAGCCTCACCGGAGGTCCTCCACCCGATAGTGCTCCTTCCACATCCCGAACTGGAGGATCGCCCAGAGGGCGGGGAAATGATTCCTGCGGCCCGAAAGGTGCTCCTCCACCAGCCGCCCCACCCCTTCGGGGAGGAAGTACCCTTCCAGCCGGAGGCGCTCCGCCCCCAGATACTCGCGAACGAGAGACCGCAGTTCCCCGCGGAACCAGCGGTCAAGAGGGACCCCGAACCCCATCTTCGGCCGATCCACCATCTCCTTCGGAAGGTAGCGGTGCAGGAGGCGCTTCAGGAGGTGCTTCTGCTCCCTCCCGCGGAACTTGTGTTCCACCGGGAGCCGGCCGGCGAACTCGACGATCCGGTGGTCCAGCAGCGGCACGCGGGCTTCGAGAGAGTACGCCATGGACGCACGGTCCACCTTGGCGAGGATGTCGTCGGGCAGGTACGTGAGGAGGTCTACCGCCATGAGTCGGTCCATCTCCGCCAACCCTTGCGTCCGGTCATAGGCGCGGTAGAAGAGGAGCCTGGTGTCGTCCGACACCCGTGGGAGAAGCGACGGCAGGCGATCCTTCTCGCAGATCCCCACCAGGTTCCGGTACGCGTCGATCGACCGGGCCTGCGCGATACTTGCCGCGGCCTTCCTCGCCCGGGGGTGCGGCACGCGGTAGAGGAGGGAGGAGAGGACCTTTCGGACCGGCGCGGGGATCGACCCGAGGAGGCCGAGGGACCGGTACCAGGCATACCGCGGATAGCCGCAGAACAGCTCGTCCCCCCCGTCGCCGGAGAGGCTCACCGTCACGAACCGCCGCGCGAAACGGGAAACCATCATCGTGGGAATCGCCGAAGGGTCCGCGAACGGCTCGTCATAAAACTCCGGCAGGTGCCGGATGATGGGGATGGCCTCCGATGGGTCGCAGATCTCCTCGTGGTGCTCCGTCCCCAGGTACCCGGCCACCAAGCGCGCGTGGGGCGATTCGTCGAATCCCTTTTCCCGGAAGCCGATGGAGAAGGTGCGGACGGGGAGGGACGACTCGGACTGCATGACGGCGACCACGAGGGAGGAGTCGATCCCCCCTGAGAGGAACGCCCCCAGGGGCACGTCGCTGATCATCCGGTACCGCACGGAGGACCGGACGAGCCCCTCGAGTTCCTCGAGGTACTCCTCTTCTGTTCGTCGGTCCCCGGGCTTTCCCCAGAAATCGAGGACGTTCCAGAAGGGCGCGAGGCTCCACGCACCGTCCATCGTGAGGGTGGCGATGTGTCCCGGGGGCAGTTTGCTGCACCCCTCGAAAATCGAGTGAGGCGCGGGGACGTACATGAACTGGAGGTAGTACTGGAGGGCCTCGCGGTCGACGTGCCGCGGGAAATCCGGGTGCTCGAGCAGTGGCTTGAGTTCGGAGCCGAAGAGGAAAAAGTTGGCCCCGCGGTGGTAGTACAGCGGCTTGATCCCGAGGCGGTCGCGCACGAGGAAGAGCTTCCGCGCCTTGCCGTCCCACAGGGCGAAGGCGAACATCCCGATGAACCGGGTGACGCAGGAGATCCCCCAGTGCCGGTAGGCGTAGAGGATCATCTCCGTGTCCGAAGTTCCGCGGAATCGATATCCCAGGGAGGATAGTTCGGCGGAGATCTCCTGGTAGTTGAAGATCTCTCCGTTGAAGGAGAGCGCCAGGTCCGCCTCCGGATCCGTCATCGGCTGCGCGCCGGTCGGGGTCAGGTCGAGGATCGCCAGGCGGCGGTGGCACAGGCCCACACACCGGTCGGGGGTGACGTACCGTCCTTCCGCGTCCGGCCCGCGGTGGACCATGCGGGCCGCCATCCGCTCGAGCAGTTCCTCCGCCCCCGGTTCTCCGGTGGGGCGGAGAAATCCCGCGATTCCGCACATGGTGTCAGCCTTCCCCAACGAGATGTACGCGCCCCGGCGTGCCGCCCGCCGATGATCCATAGGATACATCGACCGGCCTGCTCGATGGCAACGGTTCCGGGACTTGTGGTAATTTCCTTGTTGTGAGCGAAGATCCCATCCCCCCTGCCGCCGACCGGGAAATCCGTTGCCTTTCCTGCGGCGCCCCGTCCGGGGCCAGGCTCTTGGAGAGGATTCCCTACCGCGAGATCTGGGACCGCCTCCGCGACGAGTGGGAAGCTTCCTTCTCCGAGGATGTGGTGCAGCGCCATACGCCCTGCGTGGAGACCGCCCTTTTCGAATGCCCCCGGTGCGGCGCGCATTTCTTCGATCCGCCCGCGGCCGGGGACGCGGACTTCTACCGGGAGCTCGGGGAAAGCCCGCGGTACTACTCCCCCTGGAAGTGGGAGTTCGACTGGGTGAAGGCACGAATCGCCCGAGGGGCCGCGGTCCTGGACGTCGGGTGCGGCGGCGGGGATTTCCTGGCCGGGATCGCGCCGGCGGCGGGCTGCGCGGTCGGCGTGGAGTGGAGCCCCCCAGCGGTCGCCCGGGCCCGAGCCCGGGGGCTGGACGTAAGGGAGGGAGACCTCGCCGGGTACGCGGCGGAGTTCGCGGGCTGTTTCGACGCGGTCTGCGCCTTCCATGTCCTGGAGCATCTCCCGGAGCCCGCCGGATTCCTGGGGTCGCTTCGGCGGTGTCTCCGCCCCGGCGGTTCCCTGTACCTGTCCGTACCCAACCGGATGCGCTCCGGCCGCGCACCGCTCGAGCCGCTGGACTGTCCCCCCCATCATCTGACGCGCTGGTCTCCCGCGTCCCTGGCCGCGATCGTGCGCCGATCCGGACTCCTCCCGGCCGAGATCGCCACGGAGCCGGTGGAGATTTCCATCCCCCGGGATCGACTGCGGGAGCGCATCCGGGGCGCCGTGGGAAAGGTTCCCGTTGTCGGCGGGCTGTTGGAGACGTGGCTCCCTCGGGCCGCATGGCGGGTGGTGTTCTTCCCGCAGTTGCTCTCCCTCTACCGGCGATACGGGGTGCTGGAGCGCGCCGGTTTCTTCGGATTGTCGGTGGTGGTCCGCTGCGTCGAGGCACCTTCGTGAACAGGACTGCAGGGGAGAAGCCGGGAAGCGCGGAAGGGCCTTCCTTGGCGCGGGCGGTCCTCGGTGGCACGGGGTTGCTGGCCGCCGCGGGCGCTGTCACAAAGATGTTCGGCCTGGTTTCCGCTCCGATCCTCACCCGGCTCGTGGGGCCGGCGTCATACGGTGTGGTTGCCCTGGCGGGGACGATCTCCTCCCTGGCGACCACGGTGGCCATGATGGGGGTGGATCTTTCGTACGCGCGATATTTCTTCGACGGTGGAGGTGCTAAGGGGGAAGCGGTAGAGAGGTTCTGCTGGCGCTTCGCCCTGGGGACCGGCCTGGCCATGTCGCTTCTTGCCGGCGCAGCCTGGTGGTGGTGGGATGAAACGACCCGTTCGACCAGAAACCTGGCTGCGGTCGTGGCAGCGGGAACGTTCGTCGCTGTGGGGATCGTCATGGCGACGACCCGTCGGAGAGTCCGCGGGGGGTATCCCCGCATCGCGACGGCCATGGTGGCGGGAGGGGCGATCGGAGTCGCCCTGTCCGTGCTCCTGGCGTTGCGCTGGCGGCCCGACGCGTGGGCGATGCTCGGGGGCGCCTTGGCCGGGTCCGTGGCGACCGTGGCCATCCTGGGGGTTCCTCCCGCAACGACCCTCCTCTTGCAGTCCGGCCTCGACGGCGGGCAACGACGGGAACTCCTGCGCATGGGGTTTGCCAGCGCGTTGACGGCCCCGATGTTCTGGGTGATGAGCTCCGCGGACCGCTGGTTCCTCGGGGCGTTGGCGGGTAAGGACCTGCTGGGTGTCTACGCATTCGCCTCCGGGATCGCGTTGAGCGGCATGTTGGTAACCTCCGCCCTCACGCTGGCCTGGTTTCCCGAGATGAGCCGGGAGTACGAGGCGTCCCCGGAGGCTGCGACGGCGAGCATCAGCAGGCTCTGGGCGCGGCTCGCCGTTCTTCTCATGGTAACTTGGCTGGCCGTGACGGCAGCAGGGGGAGATCTGTTGGTCCTGCTGGCGGATCGCCGGTTTCACGGAGGTGCCCCCCTCGTTCCCTGGCTGGCTGGCGGGGTCTTCTTCCACGGGCTGGCAGCCCTCGCGAACACGGGGCTCTTCCTCCGGAAAAACCTTGCTCCCACGGCGGCCTGGTGGGTCGCCGGGGCGGCGGCCAACCTAGCGCTCAACGCCATCCTTGTCGGACGGCTGGGGCCCATGGGGGCTTCCCTGGCGGCATGCGGTTCTTATGCCCTGATTGCCGCGGGAATGATCGGATCCTCCCAGTCAAGGCTGTACCTTCCGATCCCCTGGGGAAGGCTCGGGGGAGCCGCCGCGCTCTCCCTCGCTGCGGGGGCGCTGATGTCCGTTCCCTGGAGTCCGTCCCCGCTGTGGAGCCTGCTGCTCAAATTCCCGGCGGGGGTGGCCGTCGCGGCCATGATGGGGGGGATAGCCGCTCCCGACTGGATGCGAAGGCTCGTGCGCGGGGATTTCCTCCGCCCGGGTGGCGGGTGAGCGGTTCAGGTCAGGACCGAAGACCCCCGACGACTGCCACGTTCATCGCGTAGGAGGCCCGGTTCTGCAGGAAGTGCAGCGCCGCGGGCGGCAGGACTTCCGCCAGCAGTCCATCCACGCGGGACCACACCGTTCCGGCGCCGAAAGTTTCGAAGACCTCCAGTCCCGCGGCGGCGAAGATGCCGCGCAGCATCCGGACGGTCTGCGGGGTCCATGGGATCGCGCACGGCTCGACGGTCCTCCGGGAATGCCACGTGGGCGCCAGCGCCACGACCAGTTCCGACAGTTTCCCCTGGATCGAGAGCATCCGCGCGGCCTGCTCCCGGGGAAAGTGCTCGATGAGACCCATCGAATAGGACATCCGGAATCGGCCCTCGGGCCGGTACGCGAAGATGTCGTCCACCTGGAAACGGCCCGGAAGCGAGAGCCGCGCGGCCCACCCGTTGGCCTCCTCGACCGAAGCGGGGTCGGGATCGATGCCCGTGACCGGGTGCCCGTGGGCTGCGAAATAGAGGGCGGAATATCCCTTCCCGCAGCCGATGTCGAGCAGGGTGTCCCCGGGGCGCAGATGGAGGGCGAGCTTCCGGTGGAATTTTCGATAGAAGTCCCAGTGGTCCATCGCCCGGACGAGCCAGTGGCTCTCTTCCCACCGGGCATGGTAGCTTCGCCACTCCTTGTTCATGTATCAACCCTCCCCGCGGGCTTCTCCAGCCCGAAGGCATGATCCACCGGACGGGGGAAAATGGCAATCACCTTGGGCCGGTGCCCGCTCCACGAACTGTTTCCGGGTCCTCCGTCTCCGATCATGGCGTATACTGGGGCGCATGCCGGAAACGATAACCCCCGAAGGAAGGCACACCCGCCGCTCCACGATGAGCACCTGTGTGGAAGGGATCGACGCGGTGGCATCACGGATCTACGATGCGGTCTGCGGCACCCACCCGAACGTCCGTTGCTGGCACTTCCAATGGCTCGCTGTGCGGGCCCTCCACCACGACCTCCGTCGGGTCCTCCCCGGAGTGCGCGGACGGATCCTCGACGTGGGATGCGGGAAGAAGCCCCATGCGTCGTGGCTCTCGCGCGGCAAGGGAAATCGGATCGTGGGGATCGACGTCTCTCCACTCCCGGGAGTGGATGTGGTGGTGGGGGAAAGGGACGGATTTCCGTTCCAGGACGGCGCGTTCGACGCGGTCCTCTGTACGCAGGTGCTTGAGCACGTCGGGGATCTCGAGTCGATGCTCGGTGAGATTCACCGGGGACTGGTCTCCTCTGGCCTCCTGGTCGCGTCCGTTCCTTTCATCTACCAGGAGCATGGGGCCCCGCGCGATTTCCGTCGCTTCTCCCGGTACGAGGCGGTACGCCTGCTGTCCGGGCGGTACGAGATCGTGGAAGCGAACGGGCAGGGAGGGATCGGCAGCACGGTGATCATGCTCCTCCTCGCATGGCTGAATGGGGTTTGGGAGCGCCGGGCGCCTCTTCGGGTAATGAAGCTCCCGTTGCTTCCGGCGTGGCTCGCCGCCGCGCTCGCGGTGAACATACTGGGGCTTATGCTGGACACCCTGGACCGGACCGGCGCGTTCTACAGCAACGTGATGGTCGTCGCCCGGAAGCGTCCTACCCAAGCCTGAGATGCGCGCTTTTCCCAGGACCGCCGGAGTTTCGGTCTTCCTCGTTGCCCTGCTGGTGTCCCTCCTGTTCGCCCGCGCGTACCCCCTGCCGGAGGTGCGGTACGACTCCGTCGAGTATCTTTCCATGGCGCGGAACCTCGCCGGGGGGAAGGGGTACACCCAGGACGGCGTGACGCCTGCGGTGTACCGCCCGCCGCTGTATTCCGCCTTGCTGGGGGGCTGGTTCTTCCTCACCGGGACCTCCTCCCCGTTCTCGGCCGCGATCTTCCAGTCGCTGGTCCATGGAGCGGGGGTGCTCGCGGCATTCCTGCTGTTCCTCGAAATCACCCCCTCCCTTCCGTGGAGTCGGCGCCGCCCTGTTCCTCGCCGTGAATCCCCTGTTGGTGACGCGCGTGGTCTTGGTACTGCAGGAGCCGACATTGGTCCTGTTCACCACGCTGGCGGCGTGGCTGTCGGTCCGGCTGGTGAAGGCGCCATCGATGCCCCGGGCGGCGTTGACAGGCGCCGCCTGGGGACTGTGCACGCTGGCCAAGGTAGTGGCGTGGTTCGCCCCGTTCCTGCTCCTGGCGATGCGGTTCCTGCCGGGCCGCCTTCGGCGGGAGTGGCGGGGAGGCGAGGCCGCAACTCTGCTGCTGTGCTTCTTTACCGTGATCGCGCCGTGGACGATACGGAATTTCGTCCAATTCCACCGGTTCATCCTCGTGAACGGGCAAGAGGAGGGGGTGCTGGAGTGGAACGTGTCCCAAGCGGAAATCCCGGGAGAGCGCCCGGGATCGGAGTTCGCAACGGAGGTCTACCGGAAGCGGCTGCCGGAAGAGGAGCGGAATGCGCTGCTGTGGAAGTACGTTCTGGAACACCCAGGCTATTTCTTCGTCCGCCGCGTCGTGCGAAACGCCGCCCACTTCGCCGCGCCGGCGCGCGACTGGTGGGATATCCGGGGTTATTTCCGCCCCGGGGAACACACGGCGGAATTCTGGATCCTGTCGGGGCTGTTCCACATCCCGTTATACCTGCTGCTTCTCCTCCGAAGCTGGCAGTGGCTGCGCGGGCGCACCCCTCCGGCCCTCGGCTTGCTCGTTCTCCTGTATTGGGCGTACTGGGCACAGCACGCCATCCTGTGGGGGAACCCGCGCTACGGGCTGGCGGTGTATCCCGTGCTCGTGGCGATGGTGTTGCCTTGGACCGAAGACTCGTGGAGGCGCGACTCAGGTCGGACGCCGGCAGCGGATGAGCACGGAACCGGAGAACTCCTTGAGTAACGGGATCCTTTCCAGGATCCGCCCTGCGGCGGATAGCGTGCCAATGAGCCACACCGGTGTCGAGGGATGGAGCCAGTCGAAAGGTGTGACCACCACCTCGTCGAATCCCGAACGTCGCAACGCCGTCGCGATGCGCCAGCGAACGAAAGCGGTCTCGTCCGGGGACACATAGCTCAGCCACGGCCGCAGTAAGGTGAACTTCCGTTCGATGAAGACTTGGGGGTTCAGCAGGTTCGGCTCGGCGAAGCACATCACGCCACCCGGCTTCAGCAGGGCGTGGATTTTGGCGAGGGATTCCCCGACCTCCAGATGGTGCAGGATCGATGATCCCACGACCGCGTCAAAGGGTCCGTCCACCGCGCATTCCTCGAACCGCTTCACCAGGAAACGGACCCGGCCGGCAGGGAGGTCCTGCTCCCGGGCCTTCGCGAGGAGGTCGCCCGAGATGTCGACGGCGACGATCTGCGCGCCTGTCCGCGCGAACATTCCGGTGAACAGCCCCGTGCCGCACCCGATCTCCAGGATTCGCGTTCCGGGCCCCAATCCGGCGCGGATGGCGATCAGCTCGCCGCGTCTCTCGGCGCGCTTCCGCCCCGCCGGGGAATCCCATCCCCACAATTGCTCCGTGTCCCCCTGCGCCAGCATGCGGCTGTGGGCGATCTCCCGCTCTTTTCGAAGCGAGGGCGGGGGCGGGGGACTGCATGCCCGGGGGGTCAGGACCAGCACCTGGGTAAGGCACAGGGGGCGCAGGAAGGGGACCCGCTCCGCCGCCTCCAGGGTGGTAAGCCTCGACGTGGATTCCTTCTCCGTGCGGGCGACGAAATGGGTCCGTGAAAGGGCCGGTTCCCCTCTGGCCTGGGAGGTTCACGAGGGGTCGATCCTCGACCCGGAATTCGTGTCGCACCTCGAACCGGCGGACATCGTCTACTCGTGGGGAGTGTTGCACCACACGGGAAACCTGTGGGAGGCGATACGCCATGCTGCCGGGCGGGTTCCTCCGGGCGGGCTCTTCTACATCGCCCTCTACGAGAAGACGCCGGAGTCCCCGTACTGGATCGACGTGAAGCAGCGGTACAACCGCGCGTCCGCCCCGTGCAAACGGTTCATGGAACTGGGGTACGTCTATCGGACATTCCTGCGGACGAAGTCCCCGGCGATCTTTCTGCGCAACCTCCGGTACATCCGCGACTACCGGGCATCCCGGGGGATGGCGTTCCGGACGGACATCCGGGACTGGCTGGGCGGCTGGCCGTACGAGCCCGCGACGCCGGCGGAGGTTACCGGATTCTGCGAAGGGACCCTCGGGCTCAAGACGGTCAAGGTAAGGACGGGTGAGGCGAACGTGGAGTACCTCTTCGCCCGCGGGAACGGGATCAGCGCCGGTTCCACCCCTCGATGAGTCCGTAGACGACCTGCGTCATCTCCGCGGCAAGGACCGCCGCCTCCCGGAATTCTCCCGGCGAGCCTGCGGTGAAAGATGCGCACGATGCGGAAAGGCGGGGAGGGGCTGAAAACGGGGATCCCGAACGGGTTTTATTTGAACGGGGAGGTGTTGTCCTGGTAAGGGTTCCTGTCCTTGGTGACGTACCAGCGGTCCCCCGCCATGGCGCCGACGCCCGTGGCGATCCCCGTGTAATTCAACGCGTTGTTGTCGAGCACCACCGAAATATCGTAGTAGTTGTACCTCACCGGGTCGAAATTGAGCAGTACGATGTCGTCCGTGTACCGGTCGTGGTCGCTGAAGTAGGTGGCCTCCGTCTTGGTGAGGTGGCCGAGTACCGTCTTCGCCTGCGTCATCCGCGCCTTGTTGATCATCATCCGATAGGTGGTAATCGCCATGGCTGCCAGGATGCCGATGAGGACGACGACGATCATGAGCTCGATCAGCGTGAACCCGCGCCTGCAATTGCGATGATCCGCATGAGCGGGCCGCAGGGAGATCCTCCGGAACGGGTTCATTTCGCGTCGCGGGGCGGGGGATCGCCGCCGGGGCGGGGTGCCGTGGTACTCCGCGAGGCGCGCATCTTCTCCGACAGTTCCTTCAGCAGCGCGGCGGTGGGCTGGAAGTAGTCGTCGTCCCGGAATTTGACGACGGGGGGATCCCGGTCCTCGATGAGCGCCCGGAGAATCGCGTTG
>Ga0315290_10000835_pt1 | contig 20722 bp, 15 predicted proteins | sample YL17G12_0_MG_FD_203627 | JGI IMG/M metagenome (GOLD analysis project Ga0315290, IMG submission 203627) | Sediment microbial communities from Yellowstone Lake, YNP, Wyoming, USA - YL17G12_0 | ecosystem: Environmental > Aquatic > Freshwater > Lake > Sediment | place: USA: Wyoming | collected... | reverse complement strand
CGCGGCCGCTGCGGAGAAGACGCGCTCCATACCGACACGCGTTCGGCCTCGACCTGCGCTGACACGATCGGGACGAGCGCCGACTGGTTCTTGCGAATGGTCACGGGCTCCTTGAGCCGGTACTCGAACAAGTCGCCGAGTTCGCGGCCCTGCACACCACTGCCAGCCACGTCGGCATTTGCGTAGAGCGCGTCTATCGCGCTGTCGGCGGTAGACCGATACGCGATCGATTCCGCGACTGGACCTGCAACGCCGCCAGCGACGCCTCCGGGAACACCACCCGACACACCACGGGCGCCTCCTCCAAACCCCATCGCACGCGACGCCGGCATCGGCGATGACGGCGCCATAGCCGGGGCTGCTTCGGTCTTCGCGTCGGGTGACAGCGCGGCATCATGCGTCTGTGGCGTCAACTGCACGGCGGACGGCAGCGGAATCACGGGGCGCCGTCCGTAGAACGGCTGTGAGATCGGCTGGATGAACGACTGCGGCGAGCCTGCGACAAGTGACAACTCGACGTTGGTCCAGTCCTCGCCAATCGTGTTGTCGACAACCGCCCAGCCCTGGAGCAGCGGCTTGTCACCGGCCTTCGCGGGGAGCACGAGGCGATACGTGCTCTTCCAGATCGGCACTTCGCTGATGTAGCTCACGTAGAGCGGCCGCTCACCCACGCCAGAGGTCGCAATCGACATCCTCCGCAGGTCTTTTTGCCGCGTGGACGACACGATGTCGAGATACCGGCGAATGTCGCCGCGCAGGTCGCCTTCGAGCACACGTACCGAGAGACGCGATGTGACGTCGAAGCTCTTGATTTCGCCGGCATCAGTCACGATCGCCAGCTCGCGCGCGTCGACCTGCTTGTCGCCCTCCGTGCGCGTCCGCTGCTCGACCGCCAGGATACGACCCGTCACCACGCCAGCGGCACCCTGCACGTCGACTTTCGCCCCGCGCAGCGCGGACAGAACCGCGAGCAGCGTGGTCTCTTCGCCGAGCGGGAGCGACAAGGCACCCAGTTTGCGGTTGGCCGGATCGTCGGTGTTGAAGCTGACGCCGGTCACCTTCCCGTTGCCAAGATCGACGGTCGTGAGCGACATGAGCACGTCGTTCAACTGACCGCTCGTAAAGTCGATGGTGACCTGCTCGGTGCCGCGCACGCGGCCGAGATGCTCGAAGAACCCGACGCCGTTCTTGTAGAGCACCACGCGCTTGACGGGCAGCCGCGCCGACGCGCTGTCGAGCATGCCCGTCACGACGGGCCCGCCAACAAGCGGCGCCGCCGCCTGGGGCGGATTTTTCGGCGGGGCGGTCTGGGCCTGCTGCGCCAGGCCGGGAATCTGGATCAGCAACACGGCAGCACACGTAACGGGCAGCAGCAATCGCATGAGTCCCTCCAGGGGCATTAGACACCGCTTTCGCTTCTAGAACTCCACCCGCAGGCCTCCGACGTATGTCCCGCCCCACTGGTAGGTCGGCTTCGGGCCGCGGAGTGCCCTACTCCACTGGTAGACCAGCAGGTTGTCGTGGTTGTAAAGGTTGTCGATCTCGAAGTAGACGATCGTCGACGCCCGGCCGCGCGTGAACGTCTTGTCGACGCGAACATCCAGCCGGTGGTACGGCGTGTACTCAACGGCATTGATGCGCGTGAGATCAAAGACGGCCCGGCCCACCTTGATTGAGGCCTTCGGATCAAACGGGGTGTACGGATGGCCGCTCACGTAGCGCCACCGCAGGCTGGCGGCCCAGTTTCCCGGGTGCGAATAGTTCAGTTCCAGCCGGGCCTGATTGCGCAGTTCGTGCTGGGCTCGCCGCCAGACGTCGTCGAGCCCCATCTGGGACACGCGCCAGCAGGAGTAATTGGCGACAGCCAGAAGGTGGCTGCCAAGAATCGCCGACACCACGGTATCGACGCCTCGCGCATGAACCCTGCCGCCGCTGGTCAACTGTCCGACAAATGGCGATTCGAAATCCGCGGCCGCATCAACCAGCACATGGCCTGGCGCGAGACGGTCTACCGGGTAGTTGCGGTACTGTTTGTCGAATCCCTCGATCCCGGCGTGAATTCCCCGGCGCACTTCGAGATCGACGCCCCCGCCACCCTGGGTCGATCCGATGGGCACCAGCGACACGTTCTGCGGCGCGCTCGCCATCCAGATATAGGGCACGGCCTGCCGATACACGCCCCAGTAGCCGACAAGCCTGGCCCGGCGGCCGAGCAGGTACTCGCCCTTGACGCGCGGGCTTCCCGTCGTGATCCTCGCCGCGCCCCATCCATCGACGCGCACACCAGCCGACACCCGGCCTCGACCGAACAGCGGCAGCGTCGACTCAACGTACCCGGTGACGTCAGCGAACGAATGCCGGCTCTTCGCAGAGATGTTCTCCTTGGCTGGTGAATAGGGCGTCCAGACCCCGTACGCGAGCAGTTCGTAGTCGAACGTGAAGGCCTTGACGGCCACCCCAGCCAGCACGTCGCCCAGCCACGTGTGCCGCCGCCGCATCTCGGCTCTGAATCTGATCTCGACATCGCGCCCGCGATCGAGTCCATCGACCACGGTCCCATTCCAGGACTCCGCGTCGAGCTCGCTCGTGCCAATACTCGCGACCACTGTCGAGGCGGTCGTCGCCGACCAGGCCGAGTCGAATCTGACACCCGCGAGACCCACCCATTCCGAGCCGTTGATCCGATCGTTGCCCCCGTCGTAGTCCTCGATGTCGACCGAGTCTTTGGCTCCGATGCCGAGGAACTTGAACGTGTGCCTGTCGCCTGCCCTCCGTTCAACGCGCACCAGTGCGTCGGCGTACGTCGGGACAACCTGCGATCCCTGCTCGTGAAAGGTCAGTTCAAGCAGGCTTCGGCGCGCGGAGACAACCCACGATCCTCGGTTGTCGCCAAATGCCCGTTCGATCTCCCCCATCGCGCCGCCAACGCCAAAGCCGAGCATGCCGTGCATCCGCCCGGTCCTGGCCGGCCGCAACGAGATGTCGGCAACCGACGACATCCGTTCGCCGAACGAGACGGAAAACCCGCCAGCCTCGATCGTGCCGACATCGATGAGCCACGGCGGAATCATCGACAGGCCGCCGCCGGTGCCGCCCTGCGCCCCGAAGTGATTCGGGTTCGGCACGTCGAACCCGTCGATGCGCGTCTGGTTCTCGATCGCCCCTCCCCCGCGCACGAGCAGGTCGTTGCGGTTGTCCTGCGAGGCCGCCACGCCCGGCTGCGACTGGAAGGCGCGGAACACGTCCTCGAGGGCGCCAGGCGCTGCCGCGATCGCCGCACCCGTCAGCACCGGCGCAGCAGGATTGGTGATGGACGTCGCATCGGGCAACCGTGGAGCGGCGCCACTGGCCTCGGTATGCATCGCCAACCGATACGCGACTGCCAAGGCCGCCGCGCACGGCGTTCCCGCGAGTTCAACGCGGAGTGGTGGCGATTCGACGAAGCCTGGCGCCGAGACGGCCAGCAGGTACGTGCCCTGCGGCAGGTCCAGGAGTTCAAAGCGGCCGGCAGGACTGGTCGTCGTGGACGAAACGGCCTTGTCGTCCTGTCGCGCCACGACCCGGACGCCCGCGACACCGGCGCGCGAGGCTGGGTCGATCACCGTTCCAGACACGCGGCACGGGCCCGCGTTCTGCGGACCCGCAGACAGCAGGAGGGTGAGAGCCAGAACTCCAATCGCGCCGGCTGGCATATGGCTACCTGAGCGTCTTCCTCGACCGCACGGTCGCCAGCGCGAGTACCGTCAACCCCCACACCAGCATCATCAGCGCGTCCGGCCAGAACGACTCCAGCCCGACGCCCTTCAGGAAGATTCCGCGGACGATGACCAGGAAGTACCTGAGCGGGATCAGATAGGTGAGCGGCTGGATGATCTCGGGCATGTTCTCGATCGGAAAGATGAACCCGGACAGGTAGATCATCGGGACCATGAAGAAGAACACGGCCGTCATCATGGCCTGCTGCTGCGTGCTCGAGATGGTCGAGACAAACAACCCAAGGCTCAACGTGCACAGCAGGTAGACCAGCGACAGCACGAACAGCAGCGGGAAACTGCCCCGGAGCGGAATCTGGAACCACAGCACGGCCACGCCCACCACCAGAAACGTCTGGATCACGCCAATCAACCCGAAAGGCAGCAGCTTGCCAACAGTCAACTCCCACCGGCGCAGGGGTGTGACGTTGAGCTGCTCCAGCGTGCCGAGTTCCTTCTCGCGCACAATGGCCACCGCGCCCAGCACGGCGGTCGTGATCATCAGCAGCAGCGCCAGCACGCCCGGCACCATGAAGTGCTGACTGAGCAATTGCGGGTTGAACCAGACGCGCGTGCGCGCTTCCAGCGATCCGATCGGCCGAACGAGTCCGCCGGCGCCGATCCTCGCCAACGCGACATCGACTGCCTTCTCCGCGATCAGGCTCGTGGCATACGCCAACCCGACCGTCGTCGAGTTCGAATCAGTCCCGTCGGCAATCACCTGGACGGTCACCGGGGTGCCGTCGGCAATGGCCCGCCCGTATCCGACGGGGATCGACACGGCCATCCACGCCGTCCGGTGCTGCAGCGCATCTTCCACATCCTCGTGCCTCGACGTCACGCCGACCACGCTGAAGTACGGCGACCCCTCGAAGCTGCCGATGAGATCGCGGCTTGCCGTCGATCGATCGGCGTCGACGACGATCACCGGCACGTTGTTGACATCGGTCGTGGCCGCATATCCGAGAATGCCAAGCTGCAGCACCGGCGCAATCAGCAGCACCCGCAACATGCGCGGATTGCGCCTGAGTTCCTGGAACTCCTTGCGGACGAGGAAGCCCAGTCGTCGCATCTCAGGCGCGCTCCTTCCCCAGCCGCACCGAGGCGAGCCCGAGCACGCACGCGGCGTACACGCCGAGTGCGGCCAGTTCCATGCTGACGACGTGCGCGTCGACGCCCTTCAGGACGATGGCCCGCAACGCGGCCAGAAAGTACCGGGCGGGCACGACAACGGTGATCGCGCGAATTGGCGCCGGCATGCTCGCAATCGGGAAGATGAACCCGGACAGGATGATAGTGGGCAGCAGCGAGATCAGGAGGCTCACTTGAAACGCAAGCGACTGGGATTCGACCAGGGTCGACACCAGCAGGCCCGTGCCGAGCGCGCCGGCGAGAAAGAGCGAGACCGTGAACAGCAGCAGCAGCCATGAGCCGCGCATCGGCAGCCCGAAGAGCAGCATCGCGGCGGCGATGATGAAGAACGCCGAGACCAATGAAATCGCGAAGTACGGAATCGTCTTGCCGACCACGTACGACACCGTGCTGATCGGGGCCATCCGCACCTGTTCCCACGTTCCCCGTTCCTTCTCGCGCACAATCGACATCGACGTCGATACGACGCTGCTGATCATCACGATGAAGCCGATGAGGCCTGGCACCAGGAACAGCGTGCTGGTGAGTTCGGGGTTGTACCAGATGCGCGGCTCCGCGGAAATCGGCGGAGGCACCCGGCCCCCGGTGACCAGTCCCAACCGCAGTTGCGCGGACACGCCGCGGACGATCGCCTGCGCATACCCGAACACGGTGGCCGCCGTGTTGGCGTTGTCGCCATTGATCAGCACCTGCACCTGTGCGACGCGGCCGCTCCGCAGGTCGCGACTCATGCCCTCCGGAATGACCAGCGCCGCGCGGATCTCGCCGCGGTCCATCAGCGTCTCGATGTCGGTCATCGACGTGACGGTTGCCACGATGTCGAAGAAGGTCGAGTGGGTGAACGAGGAGATCAGTTCGCGACTGTCACGATTGTGCTCGCGATCCATGACGGCCAGCCGCACGTGGCGGATGTCCCAGTTGAGCGCGTAACCGTAGAGCACGAGGAAGAACGCGGGGACAAACAGCAGGATCATCAGCGTGCGTCTGTCGCGCACGATCTGCCAGAACTCCTTGCGGCCAACGGCCAGGGCCTGTCTCATGCCGGGGCCCCTCCGGCGCGTTCAACCACGTCCATGAACACGTCTTCGAGCGACGGCTGCACGAACTCGACCGACTCGGTCTTCAGTCCCCGCTCCTTGAACCGCTGTTGCAGCGGCCGCGTATCGCGCTCGCCCGGTTTGAGCCACACGTGGAGCGCCGTGCCAAACAGGCTCGTCTTTTCCACCGACGGCACGTCGTCCAGCGCGCGCAGCGCCTCCATCGGCGAAGGCGTGCGCACTTCGACCACCGCCCGGTCGGAGAAGACAGCCTTCAGCTCACGGACCGTGCCGAGCGCCGCGATGCGGCCGGCCTGCATCAACGCCAGGCGGTGGCAGTGTTCGGCCTCGTCGAGGTAGTGCGTGGTGACAAATATCGTGACGCCCCGCTGCGACAGCTGATTGATGAGCGCCCAGAACTGACGGCGGGAGACCGGATCGACACCGCCCGTAGGCTCGTCGAGAAACAGGATGGGCGGCTCGTGGAGAATCGCGCAACCCAGCGCGAGGCGCTGCCGCCATCCGCCAGCCAGGTCCTGCGTCAATGTCCGCTCACGTCCGCGCAGGCCAGCCATGTCCAGCACGAAGTTCCGGCGCGAGACGATGGCCTCGTCGTCGAGGCCATAGAGGCCGCCGAAAAACGTGATGTTCTCCTCGACGGTCAACAACTCGTAGAGCGAGAACCGCTGCGACATGTACCCGATCCGGCCCTTGACGCCCTCGGGGTCGCGGCCGACGTCAATGCCGCCGACGAGCGCCGTGCCGGAGGTCGGCGTGAGCAACCCGCACAGCATCCGGATCGTGGTGGACTTGCCCGCGCCGTTGCTGCCGAGGAACCCGAAGATCTCGCCCTGCTCGACATCGAACGACACGTGGTCCACGGCCACGAAGTCGCCGAAGCGCCGGGTGAGTTCGCGGACCGTGACAGCCGGCATCCAGTGGACTCCTCTGGTTCGCTCCCGTCGCGGGGGTCAGCGTCCGAGCACGCGGCCGAGTTGCGCCTCGGCCAGCTTGACCGACGCCAGCGTGCGCGTGCGGCCGAGTTGCGCGCCAAGCAGCGCTTGCTGGGCGTCGAGCACCTCCGTATTGGACGCCAGGCCCGCCTTGAAGCGTTCGGCGACGACGCGCCTGGCCTCGGCGGCGCTGGTCACTGCGGCGTTGACCGCCGCGATGGCGGCAACCGCCGACGTCAGATCGAGCTGGCGCTGCCGCACGTAGAATTCGAGCTGGGTGTCGAACTCGGCCAGCCGCTGCTGGGCAACCCGCCCGGCTGCACTGACCTGCGCCACGTCGGCTCTGACGCGTCCGCCATCCCACAACGGCCACGCGACGCTGACGCCAACGTCCCACGACTCGTTCCAGTCACCCGAACGCGGGAAGATCCTCATGTTGGGGCGGGCGTAGTCGATCCCGCCGCCAACCGACACGACGGGCTTCGACTCAGCCGCCGCGGCTGTTCGTTGCTGTCCGACACCGTCGATGCGAAGCTGCAGTGCCTGTCGCTCGGGGCGACTCTTCCGCGCCTCTGTCAGAAGCTCATCGAATGCGGGAACGCTCGGCTGAGATTCGTCCAGCGCGGCGACAAGGTCAATCCGAACGGCTGCTCCAAGGCCGGTCGCCCGCCGCAGATCGGCCTCGGCCACATCGCGGAAGTTCTTCGCTTCGATCAGCAGCACCTGTTCGCGCGAGCGGTTCGTTTCTGCGGTCAGCACATCGTTGGCCGCCACGAGGCCCACGGCGAGCATGCTGCGCACATCCTGGAGGTGCGCTTCAACCAGCTTCAGTGCATCGTCCACGACCCTGACCGACTCGATCGCAGTCGCCAGCGTCCAGAATGCGCGCGCCGCGTCGAGCCGGATGTCGGCTCGCGCCGTTGACACGTCCTTCCCGGCGGCGTTCTGCTCCGCCTGCGCCGCGCGTTCGAGCGCCTGCACTCGCCCGGACGTGAAGACGGGCCACTGCACATCGAGGCGCGACCGCCAGTTGTCCGGCAGATCGGGATAGATCACCCGCGGTGGGCCGAGGGGAACCTGAATGGCAAACTCCTGGACATGGTTGGTCCGGGCGTAGCCGGCAAACAGGCTCACGATAGGATTGTCGGCGGAGGCGCGTTGAGCGGTGCCCGCCTTTGCCGCGTCTTCGCGCGCCTCGAACTCACCGATGCGGTGGCTGGCCTTGAGCGCGAGCGCGATCGCCTCGTCCACCGACAGGCGAACCGGCGTCGACCCTTGCGGCGGTGAGGATGTCTGCGCAGAGCTCCTCGCGGCGCCTGCCAGCATCACGACAGCCAGCGTGCTTATGATCCAGACGATCCGGCCTGATTTGTTTCTCATGACAATCCTGCGTTATCGCGCATGTGTCACGCGGTCGATGAACACATCCTCGAGACTGGTCGCCACCACGCGAAGACTGGTTGCCTCGACGCCAGTCTGCTGCAACGCCGCACGAATCCGCGCAACCGCCGGTTCTCCCTGGCCCTTCTCCACCCGCGCGTGCAGCCGTTCGCCAAACGTCTGGACGTCCTGCACGCGCGCATCCTGCCGCACGACGGCCAGTGCCGCCTCCAGCGGCTCGGCAATCACCTCCACGATCTCGCCCGGGAACGTGGCCCGGATCGCCGACGGATGGTCGAGAGCCAGGACGAGTCCCTCGCTCATCAGTGCCACCCGCGAGCAGCGTTCCGCCTCGTCCAGATACGGCGTCGCCATGAAGATCGTGATGCCCAGCGACAGGAACTCCGAGAGCAGCCGCCAGAACTCGCGGCGCGAGACCGGATCGACTCCGGTGGTTGGTTCGTCGAGCAGCACGACGTCGGGCTCGTGCACCAGCGTGCAGGCCAACGCGAGCTTCTGCCTCATGCCGCCCGACAATCGCTCGGCGAGCCGGTCGCGGAACTTCGTCAGCTGCATCATGTCGAGCAGCCGATTGCGCCGCGCCTGGTACCCTTTGACGCCGTGGATCTCGGCGAAAAACGCGATGTTCTCGTCGATGGAGAGGTCGCCGTAGAGGCTGAACTTCTGGGAGAAGTAGCCAACCGTGCGGGTGATCGCGTGGTGCTCCTTGACCGGATCCTTGCCGAGCACCCTGATGGTGCCGCTGTCGGCGCCCAGCAGGCCGCAGAGCATGCGGATCGTCGTGGTCTTGCCGGCGCCGTCCGGGCCGATCAGCCCGAACATTTCGCCCTTCCTGACATCAAACGACACGCCGCGCACGGCCTCCGTCTGGCCGAAGCGCTTCGTCACGTGTTCGAGCGTGATGGCGGCGTCGTTCATGGATGTGTGAGGCGGCCGCCGCTACTTCGTCAGCCGAATCTCCGCCTCGACAGGCATGCCCTGCTTCAGCACGCCATTGCGGTTGTCCACGCTCACCTTCAGCCGGAACACCAGCTTCGACCGCTCCGCGGCGGTCTGGACGTTACGCGGCGTGAATTCCGCCTTGGAGGAGATGAAGGTGATCTTGCCCTCAATGCCCTGCCCGCCGGCATCCGTAAAGAGCGTCACCGACTGGCCGAGCGACACGTTTGGCACCAGCGGTTCGTCCAGGTAGACGTTGGCCCACACGTGGTCGAGATCCGCAACGACGAGCAGCGGCACCCGCGGCGCGTGCAGTTCGCCCTGATCAACCAGTTTCTGGGTCACCATCCCGCTGATCGGCGCGAGCACCGTCGCGTCCCTGATGCCTTTCATGATGGTCGCGATCTGCGCGTCTACCGATGCGAGGCGCGCGCGGGCGGCGTCGATCTCTTCGGAGCGGGCGCCAGCCTTGAGCCGGTTGATCGTCTCGGCGGCCGCTCGCGTCCGCTGCTCGGCGCCTGTGACGCGTCTGCCAGCCACTTCTTTCCTGGTCGCCGCATCGTCGCGCTGCTTCTCGACGCCCGAGTTGGCGGCCATGAGCGCTTCAAAACGCTTCAGGTCCCGCTCGGCAGCAGTGAGGTCTTCGTTGGCGGCGGCCAGGTCGGCTTCGGCGGCGGCACGCATCGCCTCGGCCTGCCGGATGTCCTCGACCCTGGCGCCCGCGAGCAGCAGGCGAACCTGGGCGTCGGCGCCCTCACGATCGGCCTGCGCGCGCTTGAGGGCCAACAACGCATCGGCCGTGTCGATCTGGGCCACGACGGCACCCGCGGTCACGCGATCTCCTTCGGCCACCTTCAGCTCAAGCAGGCGCCCGCCGACTTCCGCGGACACCTGTATCTCGGTGGCCTCCACGTAGCCCGACACGCGGACGCGGTCGGCCGGGGCTCTGTTTGCACACGCGGAGCCGGTCAGCAGGACGGCCATGGCGGCGGCCCCGACGGTCGCGTGGCGCAGGATCTGGCGGTGCATGAGCGGCGTCATGGACGGTCTCCGTCTTGATATTCTGTCTGTATGCGAATCCTCATCGCCGGCGGATCGGGCTTCCTCGGCACCCACCTCGCGACCGCCCTCACAGCAGCCGGCCACGACATTGGCATTCTCTCACGTCACGCGGATCTCGGGTTCGCCAGCCGCAGACCAGGATCGCGGACTCTCGCCTGGGTGCCCGACGGGACCGCCGGCCCGTGGGCCGAGGCCTGCGGCACGATCGACGCCATCATCAACCTCGCCGGCGCCTCGATTGGCGAGGGCCGATGGTCACCGGCGCGCAAGGCGGCGCTCGTCGCCAGCCGCGTCAACGCCACGCGAAGCCTCGTCCGCTTTGTCGAACAGGCATCGCCCCGGCCATCGTTGCTGATCAACGCATCCGCGATCGGCTTTTACGGCGATCGCGGCGACGCTGTGCTCGCCGAAGACGCCACCGCCGGCAAGGACTTCCTCGCGACGCTCTGTCGCGACTGGGAAACCGAAGCGCGCCGGGCGCAGAGCGTCGAGACCCGAGTCGTCCTCCTGCGCACCGGTCTGGTTCTTGACCCTCGTGGCGGAGCGCTGCCCCGGATGCTGTTGCCGTTCACGTTGTTCGCGGGAGGGCCGTTCGGCTCAGGCCGCCAGTTTGTGTCGTGGATTCACCGCGACGACTGGGTGGCGCTTGTGTTGTGGCTGCTCACCGCGCGGGACGTTGCCGGGCCGGTCAACGCGACCGCTCCCACTCCCGTGACCAATGCGGAGTTTGCCGGCGCGCTCGGACGCGCACTGCACCGGCCGTCGTGGCTGCCGGCTCCGGCGTGTGCGCTGAAGCTGGCGCTCGGCGAAATGGCCGGGCCGCTGTTGCTGTTCAGCCAGCGCGTGGTGCCCGATTGCGCCAGCCGCGCGGGGTTCTCGTTTGGGTACGCCACGCTGGAGCGCGCGTTCTCGAATCTGCTCACTTGACGATCTTGATTTCGGTCTCGGCTTTCACCTGGAAGCGACGGAACTTCGAATACGTGGCGCGCGCGTCGATCGTCAGGGAGCTTTCGCTGGAGCTCTGCCGCGTCCGCAGGAAGATCTCCGTCATCTCGACCGGCACCCACAAGCCCAACGTCGCATCCCGTCCGTACTTGACGACAAACTCGATGGTGCTGGCATCGGGGAATGTGAAGTACAGCCGTGAGCCGGTCATCGCGCCGCTTGCGGGATCGATCAGAAACCACCCGCGAGCGGCGATGTCGTCTGTCTGGTTGTGCCGCACGAGCGTGGGCCGCCCCGTCTCTTCGTAGTCGATCCGCGTGGACGCCACGCCGCCGATGTCCTGGGTCCCGCTGAGCTTGAAGCGACAGCGCCAGAGGTTGCGGTCCTCGAGGAACTTCATTGCGAAGAGGGGCACATTGATGTTCCGCACGATGGGGCCGATGTTGTACCGGGCGCTCTCGGTCTTGATCGAGTCCAATTGGGCCTGAGCTTCCGTGCTTGGGTCGAGGAAAAGCCGCTTGAGACGATCGTCGCGGTCGCGCACGGTCTGGCCGTTGACCTCATACACGTCCCGGAAGGACACCCAGCCGTCGGCGCGCTCCGGCCGGACCAGCAGGAGATCGGATCGGATCTCCTGACGCTGGCCCCTGCTCGATTGAACGTAGTTCTCTTCCGCCACGAGCATCGAATACTCGCGCTGATACCCGGCGATATAGCCGGCGGCCCGGGCCATCAGGCGCTGCAGCTCCAACTCGCGCGGCGACGGCGGGCCAGGCCGGGGGGCGCGCGCAGTCGGCGCGGAAGGCGGCCCGGCCGCCGCCGCTGCGGTCGAAAGTCGGCCCGGCTCCACAGCCGGATCGGCAGCCCGACTCTCGCCGGGAGCCGGGGCGGGGACAGGAACCACGTCGTCGACATCCTGGCGCGCAACGAGCCATCCAGGGGCGCGGATCGTCAGCGGCTGCCGCGGTGTCTCGACGCGCAGCGCGCGGCGCGAGCCGTCCGTATCGCCGGGTCCCGGCTCGATCCCCAGGACGTAGCACGCAGCCAGCTCCGGCATGACACGCTCCAGTGTCTTGTCCGCGTTCTTGCCGAGCATCGTGAACCACCCGCCCGTCGCCTTGGCCAGCCGCTCCAGGGCCCCCACGTCGAGCGCGTTGGCCATGTCGTCACGGGCACCGGGCAGGCCAAACGCGTAGATCGTCGCATGCGCCGCCACGGCGGCTCGCGCGACATCATCGACCTTCGACACCGCGCCCTGGTGGAATCCCGCCGAGAAGACCGCGACGATCTTGCGTCCGCCCGATTCCCGCATCGAGTTCAGCACGGCCTGGAAGTGCGGAAGAAACCCGGGCGGCGGTGGGGCAGCCTCGTCGCCCGTACGAGCCTGGACCTGCACTTCTGTCGGCGGACGCTCGCGCTCTGCCATTGCCGCCCGGTCGGGGTCGCTCGTCGCGCGGTTCGGGTCGGTTCCGAGTGCCTGCTGCTGAGCGGAGAGCTGGTCAGCGCCCGCGCCAACCGGCTGCGGGGCTTGCCCCACCACCTGGCGCAGTGCCTCCCGCACCTCCGGCCGCACGGTCGTCAGCGCCAGCTGCCGGTCGCGCGCGATGGGAATGCGGAGCACCCCGACCCGATCGTCTAGACCCAGTCGATCAACGAGCGCCTCGGCCGCCTGGTGCACGAGGCGTTCGTTTCCGCGCTGAATCGAGTACTCGTCGACCACCACCAGGACGTTACGAGCAGGTTCGGCCGCGAAGTTGAGCGTGTCGGTACGGCCTGGCAGCCGCTGCGCGGCCTCATCTGCCGCGCCCGGTCCCCGGCTCACATGGCGCACCCACAACACGCGCCGCGGCTTGCCGTCGACGGTGACGGCGAAGTTGGCCGGCGTCAGGGTGTCGGCCAGCTTCCCGTCCCGATCGAAGACAACGATGTCAACCGGGACGGCCGGGGCCTGCCTTGCTGGCGTGGACTGCTGCGCGATGAGAACGCCGTCAGCGAGAGCCGGGAGAGCGGCCAGCAGGGTCGTTGGATCTGGAGACCGGGTCTTGCCCGGCCCGAGCGAGGGCGAGAGAGCTGTCGAAGGCAGACCCGGCAACATCGCAACCAGCGCGAGGGCCGCCACGAGCCAGAGATGCCGGTCGCGGCGCTGTCGGAACATCACGGGTCTTGCCTTGTCTGGCAGCCTGGGGCGCTACCGGAAGTACCTGTTGAGCATCGCCTTCCAGGCCGGGACCGGCGCCACGGTGCTGCCTATGCCTTCGTACACGATCTGTCTGGCCGAGAGCTGCCGGCCGTAGAAATCCCTGTTGGCGTTGCCATCGGATGTGAGGGCCGACCCCTTCAGTGTCGCGCCCGCGAACACGCCGCGAGTACGCGAGTAACTGAGAACCTGGGCGCGCATCTGGATGTCGGTCGAGGCCTCGGCATCGCGGCCGACAGGACCAGCCGCCACCCCGGCATCAGCGCCAATCTTGAACTTGTTGCTCAGCAGGTTCTCGATGCCGCGCTGATTCAACACAATCAGCACGACGTCGATTTCCTCCACGCCAATTTGCGCCCCGAAACTGCCTCCCGTGAGCGTCATGAATGCGGGCGGCGACCACGTGTTGGTCTTCGAATCGCGGACGCTCAGGATGCCGTGGCCGCGATGGACGCCCCCGATAAATCCGCCCTTGATCGTCCCGGGAAACACGACGAGGGCCTCGGCCTTCTTGAGGTAGGTCCTGGGCACCGCCTTGTCGGGCGCCTGCATGATCTCTTCGAACACCGTCATGCTGCGCCGGATGCGATCAGCCTAGTCCTGTTGCGCACCGATGCGGACCGGCCACAGGAACACGGTGACCAACGCCGCACACGCCGCGATCCGCCACTTCATCAACGCCTCCACGTGTCGCGATCAGTACGCCACAAGCCGCCTCAGCGCCTCGGCGATCTTGTCCGCGTCGGGCAGGTTGTGCTGCTCGAGCACGCTGGAAAACGGGCAGTGCGCGTCGGGATACGTCACGCGCATCACCGGAGCGTCGAGCTTGTCGAACCGCTCTTCCATGATGGCCGCCGAAATCTCCGCCCCCATGCCAAGCGTCTTCACGTCCTCGTGCACGACCAGCAGGCGGTTGGTCTTGTCGAGCGAGGCAAACACCGCGTCCTTGTCCCACGGCGCCAGGCTCCGCAGATCGATCACTTCTGTTTCGACGCCGTCGCCGGCCATGCGGTTGGCCGCGTCGAGCGCCGGGATCACCATCGCGCCGTACGTGACGAGCGTGGCATGGCGTCCCTCACGCCGGATCGCGGCCTTTCCGATCGGCACGATCTCGTCGCCCTCTGGCACGGGCCCTTTGGCGCGCCGGTACAGGTACTTGTGTTCCAGGTAGATCACGGGGTTGTCGTCCCGGATGGCTGCCTTGAGCAGCCCCTTCGCGTCCCACGCCGTGGACGGCGCGACGACCTTCAGGCCCGGGCGATGGACAAACCACGACTCGGGATTCTGTGAATGATAGAGTCCCCCGGCGACGTTGCCCCCGACCGGCGCGCGCACCACGATCGAACATGCCGCGCGGCCGCCATACCGGTAGCGGAGCGTGGCGGCCTGGTTCACGATTTGATCGAAGCCGCAGGAAATAAAGTCGCCAAACTGCATCTCGGCCACCGGCCGGTAGCCGCGCAGGGACGCACCGACGCTGACGCCAATGATGCACGACTCGGAAATCGGCGTGTCGAGGCAGCGGTACTCGCCAAACTCCTCGCAGAGCCCCTTGGTGATGCCGAAGGCGCCACCGTAGACGCCCACGTCTTCGCCGAGTACGAACACCTTGTCGTCGCGGCGCATCTCGTCAAAGAGCGCCTCGCGGATGGCTTCCAGGTACGTGAGTTCGCGGGACATATCAGCCGTCAGTCGTCGGCGGAAGACAGACGCCTACGCATATAGATCCGTCACCGCGTCTTCGGGTGACGGCTCCGGGCTGCTCTCGGCAAACGCCACCGCAGCGTCAATCTCGGTCCGGATGCGTTCTTCGATCCCCAGCAGGATGTCGTCGTTCAGCACGCTCTGATGCCGGAGATACGAAGTGAAGGTCGGCAGCGGGTCGCGACTCTTCCACATCGCTTCCTCGTCGGCCGTCCGGTAGAACGGCTTGTCGTGTTCCGAGTGGCCGTGCCAGCGGTACGTCTTGCACTCGACGAGCGTGGGGCCCTCTCCAGCCCGGGCGCGCGCGATGGCGCCCTGCGAGGCCTGGTACACGGCCAGCACGTCGTTGCCATTGATGGCTACGCCCTCAAATCCGTAGCCCCCGGCGCGATCGGCCACATCCTCGATGGCCATCGATTTCTCGATCGGCATCGAGAACGAGTAGATGTTGTTTTCGCAGATGAACACCAGCGGCAGCTTGTGAACGCCGGCGAAATTCATCGCCTCGTGCACATCTCCCGTGTTCGACGCGCCTTCGCCAAAATACGCCAGGACGACGTTGTCGCGTTGCTCGAGTTTGAAAGTCAGCGCCAGCCCGGCCGCCACCGGCGTGTTCGCGCCGAGCATGCTGGTGTTCCCGAAGATGCCCAGTTCCGGCACGCCGCTGTGCAGCGCGGAGTCGCGGCCCTTCGACAGCCCGGCGGCCTTGCCATACATCTGCGCCATCATGACGCCAGCCGAGACGCCCTTCATCAGGAACGTCCCCAGGTCGCGATGGAGGGGGCAGATGTAGTCGTCTGTCCGCAGCCCGTAGCAGGTGCCGACGACGATCGCTTCCTGGCCAATGCCTGAGTACACGCCGCTGCGCACGCGGCCCTGCCGGACCAGGATGCTCAGGCGCTCGTCGAACGAACGGATGAGCTTGAGCCAGTGCAACATCTCGAGCAACTGCTCGGACGACAATTTGAACTTGTGTCGCTTGATCGACGCCATCAGAGCCCTGAAGAAAGTGTAGCACCAACCGCTTTCGCAAGCCGTTCTCGCGCCGCGATCAAGCGGGCCGGATTCTCTCTCCGCGTCCCCGCTCACGCAAGCCGCCCCTCGACGCTGCTCGGGGCGGTCCTGAGCTTGCCGAAGGGCCGGCAACACGCGCGTTGTGCCTCAGGGTCAGACGCAGGGCAACCACGGGGGGTTGCCCCTACGCCTGATTGTGTCCGCCGTAGGAGCGGCCCCGTGTGGCCGCCCCAGCCGGTCCCGGCCCTCACGGCATGTCTTGCGCGGATTGAGACACCCTTCGACAGGCTCAGGACTTCGCTGTCGGCCTGGTTCGAGGGGCCGCTCCGAGAGAACCCGGCCCGCGTTCAGGCGTTGGCTCCCTGGCGCGTCCGTCCCAACAGAAAATTCGCCGCGAGTCGCATGCCGACCCGGGGGAAGCGGACCAGAAACTGGCGTCGCGCCTCCTGGTAGCTCAGTTTGCCGACCGCATAGGAGACAAGTAAGCGGTTGACGTCGGGGAAGACGCGCACCGCCCGCACCAGCCGGTCGACGCGCGACAGGTCGGCAAAGAGGTACCGGCTGAGCAGGCGCGAATCACGCAATTCGGCGCCGATCTCCCGGCGCCAGTACCGGTGGTACCGGCGGGGCGACGGTCCATCGAGAATCGCGCGGCCGGCGAGATCGCCAGACACCATCGCGAAGAAGATGCCCTCGGCGGAGAACCCGTTGACAAACCCGCCGGCATCACCCGCCAGATAAACGCCCCGCCGCGCGGTCACGGGCAGCGGTCCCCCGATCGGAATCTGATACGACGTGAACCGCGCCCGATCGGACGCGCCAGCCAGCAAGCCGCGTTGCCTTGCCTTCGCAATAAAAGACTCGTGCGCCTGGTAGGGCGGCTGGGAAATGTCGGACTTGAACGAGGACAACACGTAGCCTACGCCGACGTTGACCCAGCGTGCCTTCGGAAAGATGTACCCGTACCCGTGAGCCCCACCCGGCGCAAATGACACCCACAGCGTCTGCCCATCGGTCGCGCGCAACCGGTCGGCCGGCGTCTCCTCCATCATGTCGAGGGCAATACTCGATGACGGCCATCCCGGGTTGAATCCAAGGCGCCTCGCGACCACGCTGTAGACGCCATCGGCAGCCACCACGAGCGGGGCGTCGAACGAGCGGCCCTCGCGCGTGTCGAGGTGGACCATCCCGGCCCGGTGTTCCGCCCTGGTGATCTCGACACCTTCAACCAGCTCGGCACCGGCCTCCTGCGCCAACTGCAGCAGCAGATGATCAAACTCGACGCGGCGGATCATCATGACGATCGGACAGCCACCATCAAGAGTGACCGCCTGTCCGCCAGGCCCCTCCATGTAGATCCGCGTGACGGCGTGAATCGCAATGCGAGGGAGCACGGATTCGAGATACGGGAACCTGGCGAACACGCGCCAGGTCAGGCCTCCGCCGCACGGCTTGTTGCGCGGAAACGTGGCGCGGTCGACGATGAGGACGCGTGCGCCACCGAGCGCCAGAGTGCGGGCGGCCGTCGATCCAGCCGGCCCGGCGCCGACAACAATGACGTCAGGGGTGTGCGAACCGCCAGCGACGCGACGGAACGGGAATCCGGTGTTGGACGTGATGTCCTTTCGGGTCCTTGCAGTCCGTGATGTAAGGTTGGGGTGGCACGCCGGGGCCCCCGACGCGGCACCCGCGTTGGGGTGGCACGCCGGGGCCCCCGACGCGGCACCCGCGTTGGGGTAGCACGCGGAAGGCAGCGCCGGTCGAATGCAGACGGCTCTGCATCACGGGCCGCTAACCCAGGATCCGCGTGAAGCCGAACAGTTCGTCGGCCTTCTCGGCCTGGCCCAGGAAGTGGCGCAGCAGCACGCGGGCGGCAAGGTAGGACGCCGCGCTGCCGTTGTGGCCGGTGCCCATCGCAAACAGGTGGTGTGGGTAGTTGCGATGCGGTCCCGCGCACAGAAACCCGTCGGTCGTCGTCGACACTGGCACATCCCAGCCGTATTCGGGCTGGATGCCCGAGATGGCCGGGTAGAGCCTGGACAACTCGTACATGAGCTGGCCGGTGCGTTGCACCAACGCCTTCTCGCGTGATCGGGGCGCGACGCGCGGCTGGTCGGCACCAATAAACAGCACCCGCTCATCGCTGGTCCGTCGCAGCACGTGGCGCGGCACTTCCTGGTCCAGGACGAGCGCGCGTGACCGTCCAAATCCACGGCGCACAAACGAGGGAACAGGCGCGGTGAGGACGCAGTACGCATCCATCGCCTTGAAGTGGCGGCGCAGCGGCGCGAACGGCGTCGGCGGATGGTCGCTCGCCACGATGAGCGTCTCGGCCTTCACCAGGCCGCCATCCACGAGGAGTTCGACGCCGCGGGATCGGGACCGTACCTTCGTAATCGGTGTGCGCTCGAAAATCGCCGCTTTGCGCCCTGCGGCCGCCGCAGCCAGACCAATCGCGACGCGGTAGGGATCCACGTAGCCATCGCCGGCGGACCTGATGCCGCCGGTCGTTTCCAGCCCGGTCTCCAGGCGCACGCGCGCTGGCGTCAGCCATGTGCCGTCGACACCGCTGTCGCGAAGCGTCTTGACCTCGCGCCGCAGCGCCTGTTCGTCGGCCGCGTCCGTGCCAATCCTGAGCGCGGCATCCGTCACCAGTTCCCCGCGGATGCGCAGCCGTCGAATCGTGGCCGCGAAGTCGAGACCCGCACGCCGGAACGTCTGCCAGATGTGGCGCGTGGCACGCAGGCCGTACCGCTCCTCGAGCGATTGGAAGGGCACCGCGGGTTCGAGCCGCAGGATCCCGGGACACAGTGCCGTGCCGCCCTGCGCGAGACGGTCGGCCTCAAACAACGCCACGCGGAGGCCCGCCGCGGCAAACACATACGCCGCCGCGCAACCCGTGAGCCCGCCGCCCAGAATGGCGACCTGCGTGGTGAGTTCGCCACGATGCCGTGGGTACACCGGCTGCCGCGATTTCGGAAACCGGTCCAGCCAGTACGAAACGCCGTAGCGGGTTTTCATGACAAAAGGGTCTCGTATCCCGAGCGACGAGATCTTACACGCATGCGGCCTGAATTAGAATCATCTCGTGACTGCCCCCACGAATATTCCTGGATGAGCATCGTGACACCGCACGCGAACCCCGCCCGCCTCGCCGGCGCTCTCAAGAAACACCTGCGCGCCCACGGGTCCGCGGAACATGCAGCCGGGGTCCAGTGGTTCTTCAAGAAGGAAGTCCAGTCGCACGGCTGGTACACGGACGATCTGCGCCGGTACGCCGGAGTGGTGCACAAATCACTGGCGGGCGACCCCGCGTCCCTGCTGGCGGTGGCCGACGCGCTGTTTGAGGGCCGGGTGCTCGAAGAGAAGGTGCTGGCGGTCCTGCTGGCGCAGCGCTCACTCCCCCACTTCGGACCATCCGAGTTCGGGCGATTCGAGCGGTGGCTCGGCCACGTCTCGTCGTGGGCTGACCATGACGCGCTGGCGATGGTCCTGCTGGGGCCGCTGCTCGTCGCCGATCCAAAGCGGGTGCGCCACGTGTTTGCCTGGGCGAGATCCCGGAATCGCTGGCGGCGGCGCGCCGCCGCCGTCACCCTCATCCACGGTGTCCGGAAAGGGCTGTTTGGCGACGAAGCCGCAGCCATCACAGATCGCCTGCTGGGAGACGACGACGACATGGTTCGGAAGGGCCTGGGATGGCTGTTGCGGGAGTGGTGCAAGCACCACCCGGCCGACGCGGTCCCGGTCGTGATGAGGATCAGAGGCGACGCGCCTCGACTCGTGCTGCGAACCGCGTGTGAAACGCTGACGCCCTCCCGGCGCAGGCGAATCCTCGCCCGCTGATCCGCCGCTCTTGTCCCGCGGAGTTCGCACGTGCAAGGGTGCGACGAGTCAAGGGCACGCCCGCTCCCGGAGTGGCTGTTCCCCTACGTCGTCCTGGTGATTTTCCTGAGTCCCCTCGGGCTGTCGGGATCAAGACCACGAATGCGGCTCAGGTGAAAGGCCAGCAATTGCCCTGGCACGATGGCCGCGATGGGAGATACCCACTCTGGCATGTCGGCCGGGAGCGGGATCGGAGCCGCCGCCCGGTCGAGTGACGAACGGAGATTCGACAGCACCACGGGACGCGCGCCGCGCCCGCGGATGTCGGCGAGCAACCCGTCCACTTCCTCGCTCACCGCGCCGGCAACGTTGACGACAATCGAGGCAAACCCGGTTTCAATCAGCGCGACCGGCCCGTGCTGAAAATCAGCCGACGAATAGGGTTCCACGGCCACGTGCGCCAGTTCCTTGGCCTTGAGCGCCAGCTCGAACGCGGTCGCGAAGTTGAATCCCCGGGCCAGGACCACGCCATGCCCGGCGCCGCGCAGCGTCTCGGCCGCCGCAACCACGATCCCGTCATCAACGCCCGCCGCGGCCGCCACGAACTCCGGAACCCGCGCCAGCTCGCGCAGCCGGGCCCCGTCCTGCGCGAGTTCGGCCGACAGCATCGCCAGCGCCGTGAGCTGCGCGGTGTAGGTCTTGGTCGCCGCGATGCTCTGCTCGCGTCCCGCGCGGAGCTCAATG
>Ga0315290_10000834_pt1 | contig 20726 bp, 14 predicted proteins | sample YL17G12_0_MG_FD_203627 | JGI IMG/M metagenome (GOLD analysis project Ga0315290, IMG submission 203627) | Sediment microbial communities from Yellowstone Lake, YNP, Wyoming, USA - YL17G12_0 | ecosystem: Environmental > Aquatic > Freshwater > Lake > Sediment | place: USA: Wyoming | collected... | reverse complement strand
CAACCCGATCGAACGAAGGGGAGGGCCGCGTTTTCCGCCGGGAATCGCGGCCCTTTCGCTTCACGTCTCTCCCCTTTGTTCTGAAAACGCGCCCCGGGGGTTGCCGACCTTCCAGCCCCAGGTACGCTTCAGTCGGATGAGCCTTAATTCTTGTCGCGTGGCCTGGAGAGCGTATTGGCCCTAGCGGTGCCCCTCCAGATGTGGGAAGGATGTCCCCCCAGTTATGCAGCGGGCTCGGGCCGTGTCAAAGCCTGGATAAGTTCGTAGGCTGAAGGGACTGTGCGATCGCATTCCGCAACAGATGGCTCGCCCTACTGATGTCACCAACGACGTGATCCAGAAACTCGGAGCGGCGTCTCGCGCTGATGCAGGGCATGAAGAGCGCCTCTCGCGTGCGTGCATGCGTGCACGTACATGGCGGCGTCCGGGCGGTGGGTGACCGGCTTGGGGCGGACAGTGGGTGGGGTGGAAAGGGATGTCGCTGCGGCGCGTCGGAGGACGATTGGCGGCGCCGGGCGCCCCCCGGCGAAGCCGGGGGCTGAGGGAACGGGGCCGTCGCTACTGGGCCGCCTTGAGGATGTCCGGCACGCGGTCTTCCTTGCCGATGGCCATCACGTGCACCCCGTCGCAGAGCTTCTTGTCGCGGAGCTCCCGGATCATGCGGCCGGCGATGCGGATGCCGACCTCGATGGCCTTGCCCTTCTCGGCCTGGGAAAGCTCCTGGATGAGGTGGTCGGGCACGAAGATGCCGGGCACGTTCTTGTTCATGTACTTCGCCATGCCCGCGGAGGTCAAGAGCACGATCCCGGCCATGATCTTCACGCCGTCGCGGGGCACCCGGGCCATGAACTCGCGGAACTTGTCGAGGTCGTAAATGGCCTGGGTCTGGATGAAGCGGGCCCCGGCGGCGAGCTTCTTGCGGAACTTGAGCATCTGCGGCTCGATCGGGTCGGCCTCGGGCGTGACTACGGCGCCGGCGAAAAAATCGGTCTTCCCGGACAGGTCGTTGCCCGAGAGGTCCTTGCCCTGGTTCAACAGAGCCACGGTTTGGAGGAGCTGGACGCTATCCAGATCGAAGACCGGCTTGGCCTGCGGGTGATCGCCCACGGAAACGTAATCGCCCGTGAGGCACAGCACGCTCTTGATCCCCAGGACCCAGGCGGAAAGCAGCTCCGACTGGAGCGCCAGGCGGTTGCGGTCGCGGCAGGTGAGCTGGAGGATCGGCTCGCCGCCGTGGTCGAGGATCACCCGGCAGATCGCCAGCGAGCTGATTCGCATCACCGAGCTCTGGTTGTCGGTGACGTTCAGGCCGTCGACCTTGTCCTTCAAGAGCTCGATGTGGTGGATTAACTGGGCGATGTCGGTCCCCTTGGGCGGGCCGACCTCCGCGGTGACGACGAAATTCTTCCGGACGAACGACTCTGGGAACGCGGCAACCATCTTACCTACTCCTGGGCTACTCCTGGGTGTCTGCCTGCTGGAAGGCCTCGTGGGAATACCGGCCGGGCTTGGCCATGGCGGCGTAGTTCTTGGGGGCCTGGATCTTCTCCAACAGGTCCAGCCGGCCGAGCTTCTCCAGCCGGCGGTAGATGAGGGTCCAGGCGCAGTCCTTTTCGCCGTCGACCTCGCACTTACCGTGGTTCGTGCCCCCGCACGGGCCGTTCAGGAGGTTCTTGGCGCAGATGGTCATGGGGCAAATGCCCCCGGTCTGGTCGAGGATGCACTCGGAGCAGGCCGTACACCGCTGGCTCCACGTGCCCGGCCCTTCGGCCACGCCGATGAAGAGCGTGTTTAAGGCCGGCAGGACGAGCTTGTCGTCGTAGCGCTCGGCCAGGAACTGCACGCCCGCCCCGCAGCCGGCCGAGAGGATCACGTCGTACTCGGCGACGAACCTGGCCAACTGGTCGAGGTACTCCTTGTCGCACTGCCGGGTGATGGTGATCTCGTCGACGGTGCGGGGCTTGCCTTCGAGCTTGGCCTTCATGCGGAGCTGGGCGGCCAGCAGCTCGACCTCCTTCTCCCCGCCCGCCATGCACACGGCCACGCAGGTGCCGCAGCCGACGATGAGGATCTTCTCGAACCCCGCGAGCATGGCTTCGATCTGGTCGAGGGGCTTGCGCTGGGCGACGATCATGCTTGAACTCCGGTGGGCAAGTCGCCTGGTGCGGCCGGGCCGCCTGTGGAAACGTCGGTGCGATCGGCCTGGTGTACGAGCCGGCCGAGCTTGGCCTGGGGCAAGGGGGGATGGGCGTCGGGCGGCTTGGCCAGCTTCCCGCCCGCCGGCTGCCGGGCCGACCGGCGCAGCAGGTTGGGCCCCAGCTTCCTGGCCCGATCGGTCATCTCGTTGGCCCGCTGGGCGAACAGGGGGCCGGCCGAGGCCGGGACGTGGAAAAACTCCAGTCGCTCGGGCTCCAGGCCGACCTCGGCCAGGAGCTTCTTGGCGTGGGCCACGGTCTGGATTGCGCGGAGGTTGCCCTCCTGGAAGTGGCAATCGCCCAGGGCGCAGCCGGCGACGTAGACGGCGTCAGCCCCGTCCTCGAAGGCCCGCAGGAGCAGGATCGCGTCGACCTTTCCGGTGCAGAGGATCTTCACGATCCGCACGTTCGGGGCGTACTCCAGGCGCATCGACCCGGCCAGGTCGCCGGCGGTGTAGGCGCAGTAGGTGCAGCACAGCGCCACGACCTTGGGCTCGAACGATTCGGCGGGCTGGGCTGGCTGGTTTTCGCTCACCGGTGCTCTCCGGCTTTGAGGGCGGCCCGGGCGCACGGCTCGGGCAGGGCGTCGTCGAACAGGACGTCCATTTTGGCGGCCACCTGATCGTCGCGGTAGTGGCGGGTGACGATGGCCTTTCGCGGGCAGGCGGCGGCGCAAACCCCGCACCCCTGGCAGCTTGCCGGCTCGATGAACGCCACCCCTTCCTCGGTGACCACGGGCACGTCGTAGGGACACAGGCGCACGCAGGTGAGGCAGGCCGCACAGCTCGAGGCATCCACCTCGGAGACGACGCCCGAGCGGTCCAGGTGCGGGCGGGAGAGGATCGTGGCGGCCCGGGCCGCGGCGCCCCGCGCCTGGCTGATCGACTCGGCCATCGACTTCGGCGCGTGGGCCAGCCCGGCCAGAAAGATGCCCTCGGTGCTGAAGTCCAGCGGCCGGAGCTTCATGTGGGCCTCGAGGAAGAAGCCGTCGGCATTGAGCGGGACCTTGAGTGCCCGGGAGACCGCCTCGGCCTCGGGATCGGGCCGGATGCCGGCGGAGAGGACCACGAGGTCGGGCCGGAGCTGGATCGGCCGGCCCAGCACGTCGTCGGTCACGGTGACCCGCAGGGCGCCGGCCTCCAGGCCCACTTCCGGCTTGCTTTCCGGCTCGAAGCGGATGAAGACCACGCCCGCCTCCCGGGCCTGCTGGTAGTACAGCTCGTCGAACCCGTAGGTCCGCACGTCGCGGAAGAGCACGTACACCCGGGCCTGGGGATTGGTCTGTTTGATGGCCAGGGCGTTCTTGACCGCCTCCTGGCAGCAGACCCGGGAGCAGTACGGGTGGCCCTCTTCCCGCGAGCCGACGCACTGGATCATCACCACTTCGTTGAGTCCCCTGGCAAAGCCGGGCGCCTGGAGTTTTTCCTCCAACTGGAGCTGGGTGACGATTGCGTCGCTCTCCGGGTAGCGGTACTCGGTGGGCTCGTAGGGCGTGCCGCCGGTGGCGACGATCACCGCCCCGCCGCCGACCTCGATCATGCGATTGCCCTGGCGTACCCTCGCCTTGAACTTGCCGATGTGGCCGGAGAAGTCCTCCAGGGTGGCCGAGGTGTAGAGCCGCACCCGCGGGTGCTCCTTGACCCGCTCGATGAGCCTGGCGAGGTGGGCCTGGGGATCGGCCCCGTCCAGCAGGTGCAGTACCTGCCGGGCCACGCCGCCCGGCTCCGCTTCCCGCTCGATCAGGGCCACTTCAAAACCCTGGTCGGCCAGGCTCAGCGCGGCGGTCATGCCGGCCACGCCAGCCCCCAGGACGATGCCCCGTTGGTCGACGTCGAGGCGGATGTCGCCAAAGGGGCGGAGCGTCGCCACCCGGGCGACCGCCATGCGCACCAGGTCCTGGGCCTTGAAGGTGGCCTGCACCGGGCTGGAAAAGTGGACCCAGGAGCACTGGTCGCGGATGTTGGCCATGTCGAAGAGGTGCTTATTGAGCCCGGCCTCGCGGAGCGTCTCCTGGAACAAGGGCTCGTGGGTCCGGGGGGTGCAGCTCGCCACCACGACCCGGTTCAGGTTGTGCTCGCGGATCGTCTCGGCGATCTTCACTTGCGTGTCGGTCGAGCAGGTGTAGAGGTTCTCTTCGACGAGCACCACGTTGGCCAGCGTTTTGGCGTACTCGACCACGCCGTCGACCTCGACGACCCGGGCGATGTTCGTCCCGCACCGGCAGACGAACACGCCGACCCGGGGCTCCTCGCCGGCGACGTCCCGCTCGGGCGGATAGGTCTTCTCATGGACCATCGTGCCGCGGACCTCCTGGAGCGACTCGGCGGCCATGGCGGCCGCGCCGCTGGCGGTCATGACGGTCTCGGGGATGTCCATGGGCGCGGCGAAGGCCCCGGCGACGAAAACCCCCTCCTTGCTGGTGAGGCTGGGCGACAACGGATCGGTCCGGCAGAAGCCGAAGCGGTCGAGCTCGACCCCCAAGGTCGCGGCCAGCGACCCCGTGCTCGCCGAGGGACGCAGGCCCACGCTCAGCACGACCAGGTCGAATTCCTCCTGGGTCACCTCGCCGCTTTCGCTGACGTAGGCCAGCACGAGGTTCTTCGTCTGCTGGCGCTCCTTGATTGACGAAATAATTCCCCGGCGGAAGCGCACGCCGTAGTTCTTCTTGGCCCCTTCGTAGTAGGTCTCAAAACCCTTGCCGTAGGCGCGGAGGTCGTTGTAGAAGATCGTGGCCTGAAGGCCCTCGACGTGATCGACGGCCATGATCGCCTCTTTGACGGCGTACATGCAGCAGACGCCGCTACAGTAGTCGTGGCCGAGCTGGACGTCGCGCGAGCCGACGCACTGGATCCAGGCCACGCGCTTCGGCTCGGTGCGGTCGGAGGGGCGCAGCACGTGCCCCTGATACGGGCCCGAGGCGCTTAGGATCCGCTCGAACTCCAGGCTGGTCACCACGTTGGCGTAGCGGCCGTAGCCGTATTCGTCGCGGGCGTGGGGATGGAAGGGCTCGAAGCCGGGGGCCAGCACGATCGCCCCGGCCGGCACGGTGATCTCTTCGGGGAGCATGTCGTGGAGGATCGCCCCGGCCGTACACGCCTTGACGCACTGCATGCACTCGCTGCACACGCCGCAGGCCAGGCAGCGGCGGGCCTCGGCCACGGCGGCCGCCTCGTCGAGCGTCTGTTCGATCTCCTCGTATCCTTGGCGCTGGCCGACCGGCAGGCGCGGCGGCACGGCCCGCTCGGCCAGCGGGAACCACCCCTCCGGCTTGCCCGCCGGCGTGGGCTCGGGCTGCTGCCGGCCGGCGGCCAGGTCCGCGCCCCGGAGAAAGCGGTCGATCGACTCGGCCGCCTCGTGGCCGTGGGCGATCGCCTCGACCACCGAGGCCGGGCCGGTGACCATGTCCCCGCCGGCAAAGACCCAGTCGAGGTGGGTCTGGAGCGAGAGCTTGTCGGCGTGGACGAACCGCTTCGACGGGTCCCAGAGCGGATCGTTCTCCCCCAGCCACGAGAAATCGGACCGCTGGCCGATGGCGATCAATACACAATCGGCCGAGGTCTCCGAGGACGTGGCCTGGTCGAACTTGGGGGCAAACCGGCCTTGCTCGTCGAAGACCGAGGTGCACCGCTGGAGCTTGACGGAGACGACCTTCCCGTCGCGGCCGACGATCGCGTGGGGGCCCCAGCCGGGGTTCATGCGGATCGCCTCTTCCACGGCGTCTTCGATCTCCCACGCGTAGGCGGGCATCTCCTCGCGGCTTTCCAGGCAGACGACCTCGACCTCCCGGGCGCCCTGACGCCGGGCGGTCATGGCCACGTCGATGGCCACGTTCCCCCCGCCGATGACCACCACCTTGCCGTGGAGCTTCGGCCCGTCGCCGAGCTTCGCGCCGAGCTTCGCGCCGAGCTTCACGCCGAGCTTCGCGCCCAGCTTCACCTCGCGCAAGAAATCGAGCCCCAGGCGCACGCCCTCCAGGTCCGTGCCCTGCATGGGCGAGCCGTCGGTGCTCCGGGTCAGGGCGGCCGGCCTGGTGCAGCCGATGGCCAGGAACGCGGCCCGGTAGCCGTCCTGCTTGAGGCTTTCCAGGGTGAAGTCGCGGCCCAGGGCCTGGGAGGTGCGGACCTCGAAGCCGGCGGCGAGCACGCCGGCCACGTCGCGCCGGAGGGTCTCGTTGGGCAGGCGGTAGGCGGGGATGCCGAAGAGCATCGTGCCGCCGAGCTCCTGGTGGGCCTCGAACAGGGTGACGGGATAGCCCCGCAGGGCGAGATCGCGGGCGGCGGTGAGCCCGGCCGGGCCGCCGCCCACGACCGCCACCCGGGCCTTCGCCGGATCGATCTCGCCGATGGGCGGTGGGGCGACGTCTTCCCCCGCCGCATGCTTTCGGGCCACCCAGTCGGCGGCGAACCGCTTGAGGTTGTTGATCGCCACCGGCTGGTCGATCTCCCGGCGGTTGCACTCGGCCTCGCAGGGGTGATGGCAGATCCGGCCGCAGGCCGCCGGGAAGGGGTTGCGCTCGCAGATCAATTGATACGCCTCGGCGAACCGGCCGTCGGCAATCAACGCCGCGTAGCCCTGGCAGTTGACGTGCGCCGGGCAGGTGAGCACGCAGGGGGGCCGGTCGGCCTTGCTGATGGCCATGCCGCCGGGGATCGCCTGGGGGTATCGCTTGAAGATCGCCTTCCGGCCCATGGTGCCCTGGTCGAACTCGCTGGGGACCTCGACGGGGCACTTCTCCAGGCAGTCGCCGCAGGCGTTGCACTTGTCCAGGTCGACGAAGCGGGGCCGCTTGCGCACGGTGACGCGGAAATCGCCCGAGTGGCCTTCGAGGCCGACCACGTCGGCGTTGGTGAGCACGTCGATGTTCAGGTGCTTGTCGACCTCGATGAGCTTGGGCGAGATGGTGCACATCGAGCAGTCGTTGGTGGGGAAGGTCTTGTCGAGCTGGGCCATGCGCCCGCCGATGGCGGTCGTCTCCTCGACCAGCGTGACGTGGAACCCGGCGTTGGCCAGGTCCAAGGCGGCCTGCATCCCGCCGATGCCCGCCCCCACGACCAGCACCGATCCGACCTTGCCGCCGGGTTGTCCGTTCTGTGTATCCATCGTTGGCGATTCTTGTAGGGTGGGACGAAGTCCCACCAGGTGTGCTTCACAAAATGCCTTTGGCCGCCAACAGCGGCCTGGGGTCCACCAGGTGCCTTTTCCACCACGCGCCGGCCCGGGCGTCGCCGAAGGCCAGGGCCATCAGCTCGGTGACGTAGAACACCGGGAGGTTGTAGCGCTTGCCGCGCTCGGCCTCGATCTCCCCTTCCCGCGTGTCGAGGTTCGACTGGCACAGGGGGCAGTCGGTCACCAGACACTCGGCCCCCGCCTCCTGGGCGGCCTCGAACAGCTCGCCGCTGAGCTTGCGGACCAGGTCGGTACGGGCCATGGCCAGCGCGCCGCCGCAGCAGTCGGTCTTGTACGACCAGGGTCTTGCTTCCATGCCCAGGGCCCGCAGGAGATCGTCCATCGAAGTGGGATTCTCCGGCGAGGGGCTGTCGGTCACCTTGGCCGGGCGTTGCGACAGGCACCCGTAATAGGCCACCCCGGCCAGCCCCTTAAGCGGCCGGGTGACCCTCTGCTTGACGATTTTCAAGAGCTCCGGCCGGTGGAAGAAATCGTTGACGTGCCAGATCGCCGCCTTGCCCTCGTAGGGCTCGTCGGCCCAGCGCCCGGGCTCGTTGCGGAGCTGCTTGTCGGCGTGCTTCAGGCGCTGGAAGCAGGCCGCGCAGGGGACCAAAAGCTCGCGCCCTTCGCGCTCGGCGATCACCATGTTCCGGGCCGAGAGGCGCACGGCCAGCTCTTCGTCGAGGAAGTGGGCCGACGACGCCCCGCAGCAGTTCCAGTCGTCCAGCTCGGCCAACGACACGTCGAGCGTCCGGCACACCGACCGGATGCTCTCGTCGTATTCCGCCGCCATCCCGTGCAGCGAGCAGCCCGGATAATAGGAGACCTCCACGAAGCTAGCCCTTTCTCTGTTGTTTCTCGAACATCGCGCGGATCTCACCCCGGGCCCGAACGCCGGCCGGCAGGAACTTGAGCTTGCCCCGCCGGAACATCTCCCAGCCCAAGCGGGCGTCGCTTAAGAAATCGCGGGTCGAGAGCTTGTAGCGGGCCACCATCCCCAGCTCGAACAGGCGGCCGTGGCGGCGGATCGAGCTGAGCACGGCCTCGTGGAACGCCACCACGTTGGGCTCCGCCGGGGCCACGCCCGACTCGTGGCTCAATTGCCGCAGGGTGTCCATCAGGTGGGCGACGTCGATGTCGTTCGGACACCGGGCGGTGCAGGTCTGGCAGGCGGCGCAGACCCAAATCGTCCGCGACCGCATCAGCTCCTCTTCCAGCCCGAGCTGGACCATGCGGAGCACCTGGTTGGGCGTATAGTCCATGGCAAAGGCCAGCGGGCACCCCAGGGTACACTTACGGCACTGGAAGCACCGCGAGACCGGCTGGCCGCTCTGGGCCTCCACGACGGCCAGGAAGGCGGCATCGGGTTGGACGGCTGCACTCGACGGCATGGGCAGAAAGGTTCCCTTCTCGCTGGGTGATGAATGGTCGCTCACGACTCACACGGTAGGCAAGGTATTATACTCTCCATTGTTTTCTAAGAGCAACCGCCCCCGCAGGTGCGTTGGGGAGCGGAAGGGGTCTCTCGCCAAGGCGCAAAGGCGCCAAGGACGAAAGACAAGAAAGCCGCGGAGTCGCCCCAGGGACGGAGGGGTTGGGGAGAAACGAGCCGACAATAGGCTTTACGAGGGGATGGTCACTAGCCGTCGGCGGGAGCCGACGGCGCGGACGCCCGCCATGGTTCAAGTGCCCACATGGCGCCGTCCGTTTGCCCTCGGTTCCGCCTGCGACTCACCGCCATGAGGGGGTCCTGAGAACCGCGAGGACGCAAACCATCCGGTCCGCTTCGGAGACCTCGTAGACCACCGTGTACTTCACGACTTCTCCAGTCGAGCCCAGATCTCCGCCAGCGTGCGACCGCCGGGCTGCTGCCGGCGCCGCTGGAGTTCTTCGTCCGTGATCTGCGCATTGGCCCAATCATAGAGAAGCCGCCGGTACAACTGCTCGGATAAGTAGTGCCCTACCTTCCGTCCTGACGGGTCACAAAGCTCAAGTTCCTCGGCATCGCCGAGTATCGCCCGCATGCTCTCATCAATCACGACCCTGTTCATGGCACCACCCCTACAGGCCTCGGAAGGGGGAAGAATGCTCGTGTCACTTCATTCTACGAGGTCCGGACGCCTCACGTCAACGGCCAGGAACTCCTCAGCGGGTTACTTGCACCAGCGCGAACGGGGCGAACAGGCCGTAGGCGATGGTGTCGTAGGCGGCGCCGGGGGGCGGGCCTTGCCTGGGGCCCTGGTGGAACATGCCCGGCCAGGCGGTGCCGCGGTTGGCTCCCGCGTGGTGCGGGCCGAGCGTGTTCTTGAGCGTGCCGATGACCACGACCTGGATCGTGTTGGCGCCGGGCTGGATCGAGTCGGTCACGTCGCACTCCCAGGGCTGCGAGACGAGGTGGCCGGCCAGCTTGCCGTTGACCAGGATTTTGGCGACGCTGCCGTACCAGGAGGGGACCACGACGCGGTACCGGCCCGAGGGCTGCGGCACGTCGAACGACTGCTGGTAGGCCACTCCGGCGGCGTAGAAGGGCAGCCCCTGCTGGTTCCACCCCAAGCCGCCCCGGCCCAACCCGCTGGAGTCGACCGTCTTCTCGATCTCGGCGCCGTGGGTGATGCCCTCGCGCATGGCGATCGGCCCGGGCGGGACGATCGCGAAGCCCGACTGGGTTGCCTTCAGCCCGAAATCGCCCAGCACGTAGGCCGGCTCGATCTCGTGGTAGATCGTAAACGGCGCGGCCTTGATCGTCACCGCGTTGGGGCCCGGCCTGGCCGCGGCAGTGACGTCGATCTTGCCGAACGCCCGATCGAGCCACCAGGCGTCCTTGGCGGCCTTCACCGGCGTGCCGTTGCAGGCGATCGCGTAGAGGTCCGGCCGCTCGATGACGATCCAGAGCGGCTTGGGCACCTCGCCCTCGATGGCGAACCGGTAGGTGGCCTCGAAGCCGCTTTGCGGCGGGAACTTCTTCGAGATCAGCTCGTCCTTGAACTGCACGGCGCTGTCCCAGGGGTTGCGCTTCATGCCGTTTTTCTCGAACGCTATCTGGTTGGCGGCGTGGAAGTAGAGATTCTTGCGGGTCTCGCCGCCGGCAGTGACGTCGAGGTAGTCGAGCGTCAGCACGTTGGGCTCCAGGCGCTGGGCCGAGAGCGCGCCGGAAGGCGGGACGGCCGTGGTCTTCCCGCCGGCCGCCGGGCCCGGCTCCAGCGGCTTCTCGGAAAGGAACAACAGCAGGCTGCCGCAGGGCGGGAGCTGGAACGAGAGCCTGATCGCGCCCGCTTCCGAGGCGAACGGATACGCCGCGACCTTGCCCGTGCGGCAATCCCAGGCCTCGGCGCCCTTGAGCTGGCTCTCGATCGTGCCCGACGAGGGGGCCTCGATGCTCGTGTTGACCAAGAGCAGGATCTCGCCGTCGGCGAGCTTGCGGCGGTGGTGGAAGAGGTTGCCCTTGTCGTCCGCGGCGCGGCGGATGGCGGTGCGGTCGCGGCCGAGCACGGGGATGAGCTTCTCGGCCAGTGCGTCGGGCTCGACCGGCTTCCAGCCGGGCTGGCCGGCGAGTTTCGCTCCGCGGTCCGAGGGGCGCGCGTCGACCAAAGCCGGCGGCGGGCCGCAGGCGATCAGCTCCCCGCCCGCCTTGGCGAACTGCTCCAGCAGGCCCATGGTCTTGTCGCCGACGGTCTCGGTAAGCGGCGGCAGGACCACCGTGCGGTAGGCCCGGCGCCCGACCTTCAGTTGCGCCCCGTCGACCGAGCCGACCCGGGCGATCACCTCCTCGCAGCCCAGGTCGTACTCCACCTGGGCCCGCTCCAGCGACATCAACAGGTCGAAGAATCGCTTGCCCACCTGGCCGAGCTGCGCCCCCTGGGTCGAATCGGCCTGGTACATCCAGGCGGTCGGGGTTGGCTCGAGGACCAGCACGGGGTTGACCTGCTCGCCCTGGCACATCGCCGCGGTGAGCCGGGTGAAGTACTCGGCGATCTGGTGATAGGAGTCCCACCACGGCTCGTGGTAGGAGAACGACTGGGGGTGATCGGCCTTGCGGGCCCCGCGCAGCGTGACGTAGGAGAGGTGCTCGTCCAGGAGGTTCACGCCCAGCACCTCGAGCCAGTCGCCGATCCGCTTCATGTCCTCGAACCGCAGGTCCCAGCCGCCGGCGCCGTAGATCTCGCACAAGTACCGCTTGCGGCCGAGCTGGTTGCAGAGGCTGGTCACTTCCTTGACCATGCGCACGTTGCCGAACTGGGCGTGGGTGTCCTCGCGATACTGGTTCATCAGGCAGTCGATGCCGGGGATGTGCTGGTAGGCGCTCATCGCCATGTTGTCGGGCACGCCGGTGCAGTTGGGCCATTCGTGGTCCCAGTAGTGGCCGGTGAAGGCGATCCCGTTCTTGTCGCACCAGTCGTAATAGGGCTTGGCCCAGTGCTCGACGTACTGCTCCAGGACGACCTGGAAGTAGTCGTGGCGGACCTGCTTCCAGCGGCCGACCGGCCGGATCAGGCTGGGCAGGTGGTCCAGGAGGCTGTAGCCCCAGCGCTTCTGGAACTCGGCGGGGAGGTGATCGGTCCAGGGGAGCCCGCCGGCGGGGTTGACGTTCGGCTCATCGGTGAACGCGCCCAGGACCCGCTTGCCGAACTGGTCGCCGATCTGCCGCTTGTAGGCCTCGAGGGTGACCTCGAGGAACTTCTCGGTGACGCCGGGGTACATCAGGTCGACGTACGAGCGGTCGCCGTGCCAGGGGGAGTTCCCGGCCCGGATCACGGAGGCGACCACGTAGCGGTCCTCGGGCATCGGCTGGCCGGCTCGGGCCTTGTCGGTGACGTTCTCGAACCCGCCGACCGTGACCCGGTAGACGGCCACGACCTCGGGCCCCGGCTTGGTGATTCGCTTCTCTTCGTGGAGCTTCAGCCCCCGGCCGCGCGACTCGGGCATCACTTCCGGCACCCAGCCGCCGGCAAAGCCGGAGGGGTAGGAGTTCTCGTCATAGATCCAGATGTTCATGTCGAGCTTCTCGGCCTCGTCGAGGGCGACTTTCCAGAGCCGGAACCACTCGTCGCCGAGGTAGGGCGTCATCAGCCCGGGCCGGGGATGAACGAAGGCCTGCCGGACCTTCTGTCCGGCCAGGTCCCGCAGCGTGCCGCGGACCTGCTCCTCGGTGAGCATGTCGTTCCAGACCCAAAGCGGGGCCGAGGCGTACTCCCGCGGCGGCGCGGCGAAAAGCCTCTTGACGTCGGCGGAGCTGGCGGCCTGTTCCGCCGCGGCCGCCTGCGTGGCAGCTCCCAGGAGCAGACAACCGCAGAGTGTCCATCCGAGTTTCCGATTCATGAGATCCTCCTTCTGGGCGTCGCGACCACCGGGGTGGTGGCGGGGGCCATGGTCAGCGGCCCGGTCAAAGAACACGTGAGAGAATTGTACGTGGGGGCCAGGCGGTTGGGAATGGGCCTCCGCCCCCCCCGGGGTCGTCAGCGGCGTTTCGCGGACTTCGCCATGCGCCCCGATCGCTTCTCTTCCTCCGCAGCGATAACATGGTACAGGACAATGATCGGCCAGAGGAAGAGAACCGGCGCCGCCACCATGGCCTTGTGGTGCAGTGTTCCATCGGCCTTGGTGGGGACGAAGACGAAGGACGCCACGAGGATGGCCGGGCCGATCAGCGCGCCGCAGGCCATTCCCAGCAGGCGGGCCCTCCTGAGCATCAGCGCGCCGGCAACGGCGCCCCCGACAATGGAGATCAGGAGATAGACCTCGATTCCCCAATCGGGCAAGAACCCGAATCCGGCAAGCTGCATGGCGGGGTAGGTTGCCGTGGCCAGGAACACGCAATACCCCCCTGCCGCGCCGGCGGCATCGCGCACATCGGGTTGGGGCATCGGGTCGTCTCCTTGCGCGAGTCAGGCCCATGAACGGTTACGTCACTCCATCACCAGGCCCACGGCGTCCAGCACCGCGGCGCGGCGGGCCTGGAGTCCAATCACTTTCTTGCCGCTGCCGCCGACGGTTCGGGTCGGCTTTCCGCTGGGTGTTCCGATCCATTCGCTTGGGTACGAGTCTTTCGGGTCCAATCGTCCGTCGGCGCCCAGGCGCATGAACACGATCCGGACCGCAGAGACGTACTTCGGTGCGTCGATCTCCAGGGCGCCGACGGCGTAGCCTTGGCGGGCAATGACCTGCTGGGGCGCGGGGTCGCTTGCGGCGGCGTAGAGGGGCTCCAACTCCGCGAGTGCCGCCTCGCCGGCCCAGCTCCCCATGGCGTAGCGGAATCCCAGCACCGGGCCGCCGGAGCCGACCGCCTGGTAGGGCATGCCCCCAGTTCCACCCATGATTTCCGTGCCGGTTCCGCGGGGGAGGGCCGGCTGAGGTTCCGCTTCACCCGGCATCGCCGGGCCCCCGAATATGCCCGGGGGGAGGCCCGGCCGCGAGCCCATGCCGCGCGGATTGCGCCCCGGCATCCTCGGCCCGAAGGCCATGCCCGGCGGGGGCCCCTCTGCCCCCGCCACTCCGCCGGGCGCCGGCTCAGGCTGCGCCGCCTGCTGTTGCGGCTGCGCAGCGCCAAACGGGCGTCCGCCCCGCAGGAGATCGCGCTGGAAACCCTTCTCCTGCCCTGGCCACCGAGGGACATCGGGCTCCTCCTGGTCCATCGGGGGTCTCGGCCGGGTCAGTCCCTCGGGGCGGGCAACGCGAGCCTGGTCTTGATTGCCCGTAGGCCTCGTGGGGTTGATGATCATGCCGGCCAACAGCAGGATCACCCCCGTAACGGCTGCGGCCGGCGTGGGCCATCGGGGATAGGGACTAGGCGGGAGCGCTCGAGGGGGCAACTCCTGGCAATAGCTCACCTCAACGCCGTGGGACGCCAAGAAGTTGCCTACCTCCTGCGGGTCAGTCTGCCGCGAAATCCCCAGCGTCTGGATCGTCAACGGCGTCGCGAGCGCCAGGAGCGAGAAACGATTCCCCAACGCCTCGGCGGGCACGATCACGGCCCGGACGATCGTGTCGTAACGAAACCGCTGCTCGTGAACCACGTACCAATATCCCCAATAGGTGGTCCAACGGCATTCGATGGCGTCGTCCAGGAACGTCACCCACTTGACCTGCACCTCCGGCCAAAGGAACACGAGCATGCCAACCGCACAACCGAGAAAGAGCCCCAGGACCAGCAAACCCTCCAGCGAGACCGGGAGAACCGAGGAGGCGCCGAACACCAACAGCACCACGGAGCCGGCCAGGAGCAGTCGGGAGCCCAATTCCTTTCGCAGCCGCATTCCGAAGAACACCGGCTCGTGCCAGCGGAAGTGACCGGGAAAGAATGCCTTCTCGAGCTTGTTCCAGAACCCCATCCGATGTCCTCCTGGATCTACCCTCCCCGGCCAAACTCATCGCGGAGGCCTCGGCCGCCCCGCGGCTCCGCGCTACTCCAAGACCAGGCCAACGGCGTCCAGCACCGCGCCCCGGCGGCCGTGCACCCCGATCACCTTCTTGCCGTCGCCACCGAGCGTCTTGGCCGGTCCATCGGCCGAGGCCCCGATCCAGTCGCTCTTGTACGAATCGCTCGGGTCGAGCTGCCCGTCGGGCTTCAACCGCATGAAGACGACGCGCACGGCGTGCACCAGGTTGCCGGTCTCAACGTCGATGGCCCCCACGGCGTACCCTTCCCGGGCAACCACGCAAGCCAGTCCGGGCGCCGTCTCGCGGCGGTAGAGGGGCTCGAGGATGGCCACGGCCTGCTCGCCCGCCCACTCGCCCAGAAAGTAGCGGAACCCGAGCACGGCCTCCCCCGACCCGACGAGTTGGAAGGGCACCCCGGTGGGGCCGCCCGCCAAGTCAGTGGGCCGACCGCGAGAGAGGCCCGGCCCTTCCTGGAACCGTGCCGGAGCGCGTCCTGGCGCGGGCGGCTGCTGACCGATCGGCGGCGTTGGCGCCCGGCCGGCGTCCCTGGGGATAGGGGGCGCGGCCGGCCCCGCGGCAGCCTGCCGCCCGCCGTTGCCGCGCGGCGCGATCAAGGACCCGGCCAAAAGCAGCGCCACGATGCCCGCGGCCACCGAGACCCCCACCGGGCGATGGTCGTTCAGCTCCACGAGAATCAGCGCAGCGATGGCCAGCCCGAACAGCACGGCCACCACAGGCAGGATTCTAAGCGGCACGCCCGCCAGGGGAAAAACCATCAACTCGACCAGGCCGATGATCCCAAGCGAAACGCCAACCGCAAGGGCCAGCTTCCCCCGGAAATCCAGAGGGTTTCTGCGCTCCGCCGGCCACTCCGGGCCGAGCGACGAGCCGATTACGGAGGGAGAACCGGCTGCCGGCGGAGCACCGGCCGCCCACGGAGCGCTCGCGCCCGGCAACGAGCCGCCGAGCGACTCCTCCAGGAGCTGGTCGAGGGGCGAGCCGGCAACCCCGGCCCGTTGGCCCGGTCCGGAATCGGAGGGACCCGCGGACGCACTCGGGGCTTGAATGAGGAGCGACTGGCCGCACTTCTTGCACCGGACCGTCTTGCCGGCAAGGGCCTCGGCGTAGACGTAGCGCTGGCTACAACCGGGACACTGAAAGAAGCTTTCCATCCTCGTGGGCCTCTCCCGTCAAGGAGCACAACGCCGCTCTCCTACCCTCCGCGTGCGAACTCGTCGCGCAGGAATCGGGCGGCGGCGTCCCAGCGGTCGGCCGCCGCGCGGAAATCGACCGCCATGGGCTTGAAATCGGCCGGCAGTCCAAGGCGCTCGGGCGCCTTCCCCTTGGCGCCCAGCGGGATCTGCCCGCTGGCTCCGGCGGCCAACTGCGCCTCGACTTCCGGCGACAAGAGATAATCGACCAGTTGCCGGGCGTGTTGAGGGTTCGGCCCTCCTTGAATGATCGCCAGCGTGTTGGGGATCAGCAAGGTCCCCAGGCCCCCTTCCCCCTGGTCTGGATAGACGATCGCCACGGGCATGGCCTTGTCGATCTCCACCAGGGCGTCGTCGGTGTCGGTCAGGCCGAAGGCCAACTGGCCGCTGCCGACCGCTTCGGCCACCTGCTTGTTGCCGGAGAGGACCTGGACCTCGTTTTCCTTCAGCCGGCGGAAGAACTGCTTGGCCCGGTCGTCCCCCCAGACGACGAACAGGCAGGCGGCCTGCGTGGCCGTGGTGCCGAACAAGGGCTTGGCCATTGCCACGCGTCCGCGCCACTTCGGGTCGGCCAGGTCCTCGATCGAGCGAGGCCGGTCGGACGGCGAGACCAGCTTGGTGTTGACCAACAGCACCCTGGCCCGGGCCGCAAAGGCGTGCCAGGTCCCCGTGGGCGATCGGGCCCAGGCCGGATAGTCCCTGGCCGCCGGGGAGTCGTAGGGCTCCAGGAGCCCCGCCTTTTCGAGCCGAAGCGTGTGCAGGATCTCGTTGTTCCAGAAGACGTCGCAGCGGGGCGCGTCGGCCTCGGCGAGGATCGCCTCGGCCAGGCCCACGGTCTTGGTCGACTCGACGTCGAACTTCGTCGGCGCGCGGATGCCGGCGTCGGCGGCAAACTGCTCGAGGATCGGCTTGGAGAACTCCATGTCCAGCGCCGAATAGACGACCACCTCCGGACCCGATCGCGACCAGCAGCCGGCTGCCAGCCCGCACACCAAGGCGAGGGTCGCCCCCCGGGCCAGCCATCCGCTTCTCCTCTTTGCCGCGTCCATCGAAGACTCTCTCCGCCGCAAGGTCTGACGGGCATCCCGTAATCGAGCACCAAAGCGTACAATAGTACGGTAAGACTTAACGCGAGACGACGCAACACCCCGCGATTGAGGGGGCCGAATGGCCGGTGGCTCCGCAGAACCTGTGGCTGGAATCCTGGCCCATTGGCGATTCTGACGTGCGTTTTCGTGGCATGGGGCGGAGCCCCAGGGAACCTCCTTTTCACCCACAGATTCTGCCGAGGAGGCAAATAACCTTGGGCACTGGCCGACAGGGGATTCTGGTGATCGCGTGGTGGCTCTTCGTGGGCCTGCTCGCGGGAAATGCCAGCGGGGCGCAGGTGGGCACGCCGCTGCGCAAGATCGACGAGCGGGCGGCGGCCGCGGCGGGCATTCGCAAGCTCGCGGGCAAGCACCTGGTGCTGTTCACCGACCTGCCGCCCGGGCCCGCGGTCGACGACCTGCCGGCCATGTTCGATCAGGCCTATGCGCCATGGTGCGAGTATTTCGGCCTGGAGCCGGGCCAACACGCCGGTTGGCAGGTGCGGGGATTCGTGATCAAGGACAGGCCGCTGTTTCGCCGCCTGGGCCTGTTGTCCGACTTCCTGCCGCCGTTTCCGAACGGCTTCTCGGTCGATCGCGAGTTCTGGGTCTACGAGCAGCCGAGCGACTACTATCGGGCCCACCTGGTGCTCCACGAGGGGACGCACTGCCTGATGAACAACCTGCTGGGCGGGTGCGGGCCGCCCTGGTACATGGAGGGGGTGGCCGAGCTGTTGGCCACCCATCGCTGGCAGCAGGGCAAGCTCCGCCTCCACTACTTCCCCGCCCGGCGCGACGAAGTGCCCATGTGGGGACGGATCAAGTTCATTCGGGACGGATTTGCCGCGCGCCGGGCCAAGACCCTGAAGGCCGTGCTCCAGTACGCTCCCACGGTTCAACCGGAGACGGAGTGGTACGCCTGGTGCTGGGCGGCCGCGGTGCTGCTGGATGGGCACCCGCGCTACCAGGAGCGGTTCCGCCGGATGGCGCGGCTGGTCCGGTCGCCCGATGCGACCGGGCAATTCCTCCAATCGATCGGCCCCGACTGGGACGACTTGGCCGAGGAGTGGCAGGTGTTCATCGCCGACCTGGAGTACGGCTACGACGTGGCCCGCACCGTGATCGACTTTTCGCGCGGCAAGCCGCTGGGGCCGTCGGGGGCCAAGGTGACCGTGGCCGCCGACCGCGGCTGGCAGAACAGCGGGTTGCGGCTCGAGGCGGGGACGACCTACCGGCTCCAGGCCGCCGGGCGGTACCAGGTGGCCGACCAGCCGCAGGTCTGGTGGTGCGAGCCGAACGGGGTGTCGATCCGGTACTATCGGGGCCGGCCGCTGGGGCTTCTGCTGGCGGCGGTCCGGCCCGACCCGCCGCCGTCCGCCAGCCCCAGCGCGCTCATCGCCCCGATGCCCGTCGGCCTCGGGATCGACCTGGTGCCGAAAGCCTCCGGCACGCTCCTATTGCGGATCAACGAATCGGGGGCCGAGCTCGGCGACAACGCGGGCACGCTCTCCGTGGACGTCCGGCGATGACTCGTTTAACCGCAAGCCGAAGGCGTGCGCGTCGGTTCGAGGCGATGACCGCACTCACGCGCACGCCTTCGGCTTGCGGTTAAACGAGGAGGTTCCGGCAACCTCTCCCCAGGTCAATCGACGTGGAAGACCTCTTCCATGGTCGCCCACCACTCGCCCGGCGCGCGGTCGGCCAGCGGCTCGTGGCACGGCTTGCAGTGTTTCCACCACTCCTGCGTCGTGGGGTCGGCGGCCATCTTCGCCATGTCGGCCGCGAAGTCGTCGCCGGTGTACTCCAGGTAGCTGAACAGGTAGTGCTTTCCGTCGTCGAGCCGGCGAAGATAGATCGAGTAGTTGCTGAGGTTGCACTGCCGGATCATCCGCAGCACGTCGGGCCACGCGGCCGCGTGGAGGCGTTTGTACTCTTCGATCTTCTCGGCGCGCAGCCCGATGACCCAGCCAAAGCGCTGCATGGTTCCCCTCCTCGGTCAGCGTTCCGCATCACCTGGCGCCGGCAAACCCTACGCCTTCAAAATCCGCTCCACCCACTCGGGCGTGGCAGCGCTGGGTGTGCGTCAGGCTCAGCCAGCCGTTCCTGACACCTTTCCGGCCTAGCTGGGGAATAAGGATTCGAACCTTAACTAACTGATCCAGAGTCAGTTGTGCTGCCGTTACACTATTCCCCAGGGAGGGAATGCCGGTGGTGAGTCGTGGCGCAAACCGCAGTCAACACCGTGCGTTATAGGAGCGGGGCTCGTGGGCGTCAAGGGCAGAGGCGGGGGGTAGCGATCCCTCCCGGGTGGCGCGTCCGGGCGGGTGGCTCGCCCGGTGGCCAATGTGGCAGCCAGCCCTCCGCGACTGGACCAGGACGGGGCTGCCGCTTTCCGTCAGCGGTGGAGCCGCTTAGAATCCACGGTGGGCGCAGCCGCGACTCCCCACGTTGCCCCCCAGCAAGGGAACACAACGCCGCGGCAGGCCCGTGCGCACGGGGGTGGAGGCATGGTTTCCAGGAGGGGTTTGCGATGGCGGTGCTTCGAGCAGTCAAGGGGTTGAACGTCGGGCAGCTCTTTCCGATTGCGCGGGACTCGGTGATCCTGGGCCGGCACCCCGAGTGCGACGTCGTGTTGGACGCCGGGGCCGTCAGCCGGCAGCACGCGCGGATCGTCAAGATCGGCGAGGACTACTACGTCGAGGACCTGCGGAGCCGCAACGGGACGTTTCTGAACGACCGCCGGGTGGAAGGTCAGGAGAAGCTTGCGGAGAACGACCGGGTCAAGATCTGCGACCTGGTGTTTGCCTTCCACGCCGGCTCGCCGGAGACGGTGGCGGGGATGCTCGAGCGGACGGAGCACGGGACGGTCACGATGGTCGACGACGCCCGGCCCACCCCCAGCTCGACGATCATGTCGCGGATGGACGTCTCCAGTGCCACCAGCGCGAATCGACTCGCGTCCAACCCGGAGGCCAAGCTCAAGGCGCTCCTGGAGATCGGGCGGAACCTCGGCGGAAGCGTCAACCTGGACGAGGTCCTGCCGAGACTCCTGGAGAGCCTGTTCGCGATCTTCCTCCAGGCGGACCGCGGGTTCATCGTGCTGAAGGACGGCGCCACGGGCCGGCTGGTGCCGAAGGCGGTCCGGTGCCGCCGGGAGGACGCCGACCCGTCGATTCGCATCAGCCGGACCATCGTCAACGGGGTGATCGCCACGAAGGAGGCCGTGCTCTCGGCGGACGCCGCGGCCGACGACCGGTTCGACATGAGCGAGAGCATCTTCGACTTCCAGATCCATTCGATGATGTGCGCCCCGCTGGTGGCTACCGACGAGGAAGTGCTGGGGGTCATCCAGGTCGACGCCCGGGACCCGCGCCGGCGATTCACCCCGGAGGACCTCGAGGTGCTCGCCAGCGTGGCGCGCCACGCGGCCGTGACCATCGAGAACGCCCAGCTCCACGAGCTGAGGCTTCAGGACCAGGTGCGCCAGCGGGAGCTGGCCGTGGCCCACCGGGTGCAGCAGGGGCTTCTGCCGGCCTCGGCGCCTACGCTGGAGGGCTACGAGTTCTACGACTACTACGAGCCGGCCAATCACCTGGGGGGCGACTACTTCGATTACGTTCCGCTGCAAGGGGGCCGGCTGGCGGTGGCGCTGGCCGACGTCTCGGGCAAGGGGATCTCGGCGGCGCTCTTGA
>Ga0315290_10000830_pt1 | contig 20759 bp, 14 predicted proteins | sample YL17G12_0_MG_FD_203627 | JGI IMG/M metagenome (GOLD analysis project Ga0315290, IMG submission 203627) | Sediment microbial communities from Yellowstone Lake, YNP, Wyoming, USA - YL17G12_0 | ecosystem: Environmental > Aquatic > Freshwater > Lake > Sediment | place: USA: Wyoming | collected... | reverse complement strand
CGGTGGCGGCCGTGATGGCGGCGCTGAAGTTGTCGAAGGTGAGCAATAAAATCAACACGGCGTTTGTGGAGCGGCAGAACGGGACCGACCGCGGCCGGAACGGTCGGAAGACCCGCAAGACCTACTGTTTCTCGAAGGACTGGGACATCCATAACGCGGTCACCTACTTCACGATGTACACCTACAACTTCTGCTGGCCGGTGCGGACGCTGCGTCAACAAGGCCCCGACGGCCAATGGCTCCCGCGGACTCCCGCCATGGCCGCAGGCCTGACCGATCACGTCTGGTCCCTTTGGGAATGGCTGACCTTTCCCGCAGTGCAACGCGAATAGGACACAAGGTGATTTGCTGAACGACCCGAATCAGCTCATGGTCGCGTGGAGCTTGATCTATTCGACCGTCGCGTCGATGGAGCTGACCGGCCGTTCGTTGTGGTGGTTGCCCAAGCGTGAGAAGGTTTACCCCATCCCGACCTCGTGGATCGTGGGGATGGAGGGCAGCACCGAGATCACCAGCTTCTCCGTCCGTCCGCCCACCTCCGGCGAGGCGTTTCCCATTCCCGCGGACGAGTGCTGTTTCTTCAGCTACCCGCACCCCGGCGATGCTCACAGTGCGTGGTCGGCGTTGCAGGCGTGCGGCGCTGCGGTGGACGCCGATGAGAATATGACGGCCTCACAGATCGCCATGTTCAGGCAAGGGATTCACCCCTCCGTGCGATCGTGGTGGGCAAGGGGCCGTGCGAAGGTATCCCGGGAGGGTTGCGACCTCGATTGACCGCAGGACAACAACGGCAAATTGTGTCCGCGGTGCTGCGGAGGTACGCGGGCGTGGGCCGCGACGAGCCGCTGGTCCTTGATGGAATGATCGAAAGCGTCCAGAAGTTCTCCAACACGGCGGAAGAGATGGAGTTTCTCAAATCCGGCGTGACGACCAAGGCCCGGATCATGCAGACGTTCGGGGTAAATCCGATCGTCGTCGGGGAGGTCGCGGGAGCCAACCGCGCCTCAGCGGCAGCGGCCGACGCGCACTTCTGCCAGACGTGCGTCAACCCGAAAATCACCTTGCTGTCTCAGTGCTTGACCGAATGGCTCGGGCCCATGTTCGGCGACGGGTTGAAAAGCTTGATCGAGCCGGCGGTCTCCGACGACTCCGACACGAAACTCCAGTGGGCCACGTTGCTCGCCATGAACGGTGCGATATCGGCACCCGAGCTTCGCAGGCTATCGCCGTTCCACTTGGCGGAATCAGACGCCTACAAGCACCTGTTGATCGGGGGCGAGAACATGGACACCGGCAATCTGATAAGCCGGGGCATCGGCAACATCGCCCGGAACGAACTGGCCGGGCTCTTCGCGGACGGCCTGCTGGACCGGATGGGGCTTTCGGGGGAAAACGGCGATGCCGATCCGCTTTGACGGCCGGGAAGAGTTCCAGAAGCACGAGCGGACCGACTGGGCCGAGGCCGAGGCCGCCCACCGTGCGGCCGTCCGGGAGGCCCCGTGCTGGCGGTGCGGGAAGAACCGGGCATGGGGCAAGAAGCACTTGTGCGACGATTGCAGGAGGCAACTCCAGGCGATCGCCGACGCGGCACCCAGGCAGGCGACGCCGGGTTCCTAGGCCCCCCGGCTTCGCCCCAGGCAGCGTGCCCGGCTCCCCCAGGGAATCACCACCCGAGCCCCGACGGCCTCGGGGAGACGGCGTGGGGTAACTAGGCCGGCGTCGATCGACCACCGGCACGCGATACCACGACGGGGCCGAAGTCATCGGAGCAGTTGCTGAATCCTCTTGATTCGCCTTCTTACGTCGTCAGAGTAAGTCTGGTCACGCTGCTGAAGATCGGATGCGTCCAGGTAAAGGCAGAGTGAGTGCCCCCAAAGCCTCTTCTCTGGCAGGGCACGTGTTCAGTTACGCGGACACGTTCGTCGCGACCGTCTGCATCTCGCTGCGGCCGGGCAAGTGCGGCGTGCCCCTGCACCTGGTCAAAAGGGCGGCGGAATTGTTGAGCGTGTCGGAATCAGCAGAACGGGCCGAAGTCGGAGCTACCAACTCCGACCCGGCCCTGACCACAACCCAACCCTAGATGGAGGGTCGAGCGATGGCTAAATCCAATTTTAAACCGAAAGTGATTTTGGCGGTAGCGTATGCTCGGAAGAGCACCGACGACGAGCGGTGCGAAAAAAGCATGGCCGACCAGAACGACCGGATCGCCAAGCTGAAGCCACCCGAGGACGGGGCCACGTACAAGATCGTCCGATGGTACACGCGAGACAAGGGTGTGCCGGGATGGAAACGCGGTGCGGAGCGGCCGGACTACCACCGGCTGGTCAATGAGCTGGCCGAGACCAAGGCGAAGGCGATCCTGGTGGACGACATGGACCGATTCTCCCGGGCCCAGGATCGCCAGGTGATCACCGACGTGGACGAACTGATCGAACGCCATGGGGTGCGGTACATCCATGCCGTAAACCAAGGATGCTTCGACTTGGTCCAGGACCCGTTCAACACCTTCAGGATCGCCCTGGCCGCCATGGCCTCGCACGAGCACTGCACCCGGCTGTCACGGAGGGTTGCCGAGGCAAGAAAAGACGCGGCCGCAAAAGGATTGCGGAGCGGTGGAGCGGCACCATTCGGAATGCAAAACGTCGATGCCTGGGGCAAGCCTGCGGCCCCCGGGGAGAAACGTCCGGGGCACCGCAACTGCAAGGTGGCACACGGCGACCCCAAGGCGATCGAGGTTATCCGTTGGATCTTCGACAAGTTTGCCGGACAACATTGGTCGATGAACTCCATTGCGTCCAACCTCAACTCCCGGAAGGTGCCGAGCCCGTGCAATCGGCTGTGGCACGTGAAGTCGGTCAAGAACATCCTGACGCAGCCGGCATACGCGGGGCGTTTCCTGTTCAACCGGCAGCAGGGTGGCCAGTTCAACGTGATAAACGACGAGCACCAGGTCGAGCGGGTCCACCGGGTCACCGACGAGCAGCAGAGGAACCGCTGGCGGAGGACGCCGGACGAGGCCGTGTTCGTCACCGAGAAAACACACCAGCCGATCGTCCCGCCGAAGCTGTTCGACAAGACCCAGAAGATGCTGGACGGGTTCGGCAAGGGTGCGAGGCGGCCACGGATCAACTCATACCCACTGAGCGGGATCGTCTACTGCGGGCATTGCCAACCCAAGCGTGCGATGTACGCTACCGTGCATCACGGCGAGGTCGTGTACAGGTGTGCGGCAAACAGCAAACACGGAAGCGGAACCTGCGGGAACTACTTCATCCGCCAGGCCGACATCCTGCCGTTCATCCTGCGGAAGCTCGGCGAGGAGATCGACGCCTTGACGCTGAAGAGTCTACAGCCCAAGCCACCTCCCCCGGAAACCCAGCACGAGCGGGCCACGGAGGTCCAGGGAAGGATCGCCGGCGTGAAGGCCAAAATCGACGCGGCCACCGAGAACCTGATGTTCGCCAGCGACCCCCGGACCCGGCAGGTGATTGACGCCAAGCTGAAGGCTCTGTGGGCCGAGCATGACTCGCTGGCCAAGGAGACGGCCGACGACAAGGGCAAAGGGGACTGGGTCGAGGCGGAGCTGGCCCGGATGGTGGAGTGGTGGTCCGACTTCAAGCGTCGGTCCGTCCACGTGCCGGTGGACCCGGCCGAGTACCCCGACTTGGCCGCATATCATGAGGCATGGGGCGACGGGACGCCGGTCGGGGTCGCGTGCGACGGCCGGGCCGTCAACGCCGCCTTGCACCAGCTAGGAGCAAGGGCCGAGTTGAAGTGGACCAAGGAGAAGAGGACGACGGCCACGGGGCGGGAATTCCATCGGTACGCTTTCGAGATGGGGCGGCTCACGATGGCAGGGAGGTCGGAGGTAATACTTCCTAAAGGACGGGCCGCCGCATGAGGCAGGACCACGCCGAGTAGCCTTCCGCGCGAGCCGGGCTCTCCAGCCGCGCGGGACGCAACAAAACGATCTCGAACAGCCGGCCCAGCTCCGAGCGAACTTCCTCTTCGGAAACCTGCGGCGGCCCGCCTTCCGCCTGCTCTTCGGTACTGCCGGCCAGGGTGAGGTAGAGCGAACCGGGCTGGGTCACCCGCCACAGCAGGTCGAGGAACCGGTCCAACTCCGTTCGGCGGATGAAGTGGTAGAACCCCACGTCGACCACCAGGCCGAACGAACCCGACGTCCTGGCGAAGTCGAACACGTCGTCCAACACGATGCGGAGCAAGGCACCCGCACGCTCGGCTCGGGTGCGGGCGCGCTCGACCGCGATGGGCGAGCCGTCGACCGCGGTCACCTCGAAACCCCGCTTGGCCAGCCAGATGGCGCTGGCCCCCGTGCCGCAGCCCAACTCGAGGGTCGGCCCCGGCCGGATCCAGCCCTGTTCCACCAAACGCACCAACTCCGCTGCCGGTCTGCCCGTGTCCCACGGGGGGGTGCCTTCGCGATAGAGCAGGTTCCAATCGGGCAACTGAAACGGGGGAGTTGACGCGGACACGTTCGCTCTGGTCTTCTCCATGTTGCCGGGAATGCCTCGATGCCGAAACTATTGATCGGTCCCCCACCTCGTTCGGATACAGTGGGGGGGATTCGTCCCCCTGGACTAGAGGTCCTTCGGGCGCCGCCCCAGGCCCCTGCCATTAGTGTGGGCGCTTTTGCCGTTTTTTGCAAGCGGGCTGACGGATTGCTCGGGGGAGAGAGAGACCATGCGGTTCGTCTGCATCACCGACTTGCACGGTCGGCTGGCGGCCCTGGAACGGGTGCTGGCGCACGCGGGCCCGGCCGACGCGGTACTGCTCGGCGGCGACTTGACCACCTTTGGCTCCCCAAGCGATGCCCAACGGATCGTCGAGGCGGCCCGGGCCCATGTGCCGGTCGTCCTGGCGGTTGCCGGGAACTGCGACTCGGTGGCGATCGATCGCCGGCTGGTCGAGCTGGGAGTCTCGCTCGACGGCCGCGCCGTCGTGCTGGGCAACGTCGGCCTGCACGGCGTGTCGGGTATCCCGCCCTGGAAGAAGGGGATGCACCAGCTTCCCGAGGAGGCGCTGGCCTCGGTGCTGGCAGCCGGGGCCGACCAGATGGGGCTTGCCGCCTGGCACGTGGTCTTGGCGCACGTCCCCCCGCGCGAGACGCAGCTCGACCAGACCATGTTCTGGAAGCGGGCCGGCAGCACCGCCTTGCGGGAATTCATCGACCGAAGACAGCCGTCGCTGGTGGTCTGCGGGCACATCCACGAAGGGCGGGGGATCGTCCGCCTGGGGCGATCGATCGTGGTCAACTGCGGCCACGGGGCCTCGGGCGCCTACGCGCTGGCTCAGATCGACGAGCACGTCTCCGTCCAGCTTTGCTCGGCGTGAGGGGATCCGGCTATCGGGCCAGCGATTCCAGGTCCGTGTCGAACCGCACGGCGATCACCTCCCAATTGCCGCCGGTCTCCACGCCGCCGTCCGCGCCCCGCGGGGGCGGGCGGTAGAAGGTCACGTGCCACACGACGGGAAACCGCTCGCACTTGTACAGGTACTTCAGCAGCACCACGTCGACCCCCACCCGCTTGCCGACGATCTTCTCCGGCCGGCGGTATTCTCCGTACTTGTCCTTCAGCTCCGCGGTTTTCTCGGCGAGCGTCTTGAGGGCCTCCTTCTCCTTCAGCAGCGAGCTGCCGGCCAGGAGCTGCTGGTACGCGTTCTGGGTCGTCCCGGCGGAGACCTCCTCGAAGAAGCGGGCAACCTTCTCCTCGAGCGCCGCGGTCTCCACGTCGGGCCGGTCGCTCTGGGCCCCAACGAAGGACACCCAGCCCAGGCACACGAGGCACAATCCCACAACCACCTGGACAACGCGAGTCCTGCACATGGCGATGCTCCCGAAAGACAGTCTGGGGTCGGTCCACCCATCGATCGTAACGCAGCGAGCCCCCACCCGACAAGATGGCCGCTTGGGTTCGCCTGCTCAGAAGTCCTCGTGGCTTCGGGCCGGACGGCGGCATGCCGGGGATCCCGAGGCCACACAGGCACTGGCGAGACGCCAGTGCCACCCGCCGAGACGCCCGTGCCACCCGCCGCTAGGCCGCCGGGATCGGGCCCGCCGCCACCAGCTTCTTCCTGGCAGCGTCGACCACCAGGTTTAGGCCTTCCAGCGTGCGGGCTCCCAACAGCGCGAGGTCGCCCTTCTCGGCGAAGACGACCTCGTCGATCGTGAACTGCTTGCCCACGCGGAGCACCGCGAATCCAACGCTCCGCGTGACCACCTGGCCGTTGGCCATCACGAACCCCAGGTCCTTCTTCTCTCGATCCACGCCGATCCGCTCGAGCGTCGCCGTGGGAAGCCACGTGTACTCACTCCCCGTGTCGACAAGGACCTTGGGGATCCGCGCCGAGCGGGAGCGGTCGACGTGGTTCTCGACCGTGCACGTCACGTGAAAAGTGCCCATCGCTGCGGCCCTTGCCTCTGCCGATGCCCTCGATGCCGAAAACGCCGAATCGGTCTGGAAACGCCCTTCTCCGTCGTCAGTATGGCCGCTGCGCAGCAACCTTGTCAAGCATGGCCGGACGGCGCGGCGGCATGTCGGGGATCCCGAGGCCACACGGGCACTGGCGAGACGCCAGTGCCACCCGCGGAGGCATGCCCTACGGGGCGTGGATGAGGTAGTAGAGGGTCGCCGGGCGAAGCGCGATCGTGGGGCCGGGGCCGAGATCCTCCACGGGGTAGCCGCTGTAGTCCAGGGCGGTTACCTTGAGCTGGGCCGCGTCGGGACGCAACAGCCGGACCGTGCCCCGGAGTTCTTTGACCAGCCAGGGGTCCCGGCCGATGCTCGCGATCCGCTTGACCGACTCGCCGGCCGGCTCGGTGCGGAAGTCGGTGGCCTTTTCTTCGGACATCACCTGGAGCAGGATCTTGCGCGAGGAGGACAGCGGCTGGCCGTCGAGGCTCACGGCGATGACGTGGCCGAGCTCGAGGTCCGACGAGATGATGACGTCGTTCAGCCGCGTGGGCCCGGCGTCGCGCAGGGCGCCGCTCGCGCCCTGGGCGCTCGGGGCGTTGACGTAGAGCACCCCTTTGCCGTAGTCGAGCTTGAGCTGCCGGGTGGTGCTGGTGACGGTCTGTCGGGAGCGGCTCACCCAGCGGCCGAGATCGGCCAGCCTAGCCGGCCCGCCTTCAGCGCTGAAGTGGACGCTCGTGCGCCCGGCGTAGTGGACCAAGGGGTCGATGACGCTGCCCGCCTTGATCGCAGTCCCCTGGGGCACGTCTTTGAGGCGCAATTCGTCGAAGGCGGCGTCCTGCGCAAGCGGCGTGCCCGCCAGGCTCAGCAGATCGTCGAGCTTGAGGTTCAGGTCGACCAGCACCTCGCCGGGCTCGACCAGGCCCTTGCGGTAGATCCACGCCGCGGCCGGGAACTGGCCGACCATGGCCGGCGACATCAGCGTCCAGGGCTGCATGAAGAACCCCGGCTTGACGTTCCAGCCGGCCCCGTCCAGGGCAAAGTGTACGATCGCGTCGGTGTCCTGGAGCGACCCGTAGAGCGCGTAATAGAGCGGGGCCTCCGAGCGAAAGCGGTTGGGCCGGGTGAAGGTCGTCTCCGAGATCATCGAGGGCTTGCCGTCGTAGTGCGGGTCCATCACCGGGTGGACGAACTGCTTCGGTCTGCCCGGCTGCTCCGCCTCGAATTTCAGCGCGCTGCGGTCGCTGTACGTGTGCCCGTCGCGGATCGACCACTCGGCGAACTGCCCCTTGTGGTTGCAGCCGAAGTAGCCGTGCCGGTCGAGGAAATCGCCCGCGGTGTAGCTGTACTTCTCCAGCGGGCCGAAGACCTGCGGGCTGGCCGTGGCCCAGTTCGAGCAGGTGATCACCCCCTTGAACCCCAGCCCGCGGAGGAATTTGCAGGTCTCCTCGTAGAACGCCCGTTGGCTTTCCAGGAGGAACCTGGCGGTGTCCTTGTCGCGGGCGGTCTTTTCGTTGAACATGTTCCACAGCGGGCGGAAGCCGATCCGCCCCTCGGCCGGCTTGTCGCGGGCGACCTTCACGCCCTTCCACTGCCCCATCGCCGCCTCCAGCGAGCCGTATTTCTGCTTGAGCCACTTGGCGAACTGCGATTCAAGGATGCGGATCTGGGCATCGGGGATGCGGTCGGCGGCGAACGTCCAGAAGAAGTAGGAGTCCTCGTTGATGATCTCCACGCCGGCCACGGCCGGCTCGTCGACCAATCGCCGGCCGGTGGCCTCGCTGGGCGTCAGCAGCACGGCCTTCCACCAGGTGCGGTACTGCTCCTGGAAGTCCTTGTTGAAGTAGAGCGCGACGAACGGGTGGGTCTTTCCGTCGTAGCCTGCCAGCCAGGGCGTGCCCGGCTTCGGCCGCAGCCACAGCGGGAAGTAGATCGACAGGTGGCTGTAGATCCCCTCCTCCTTGAGGCCCTCGACCGCGGCGATCTTGTGCTGGACCTGCTCGGGCTCGATCTTGCCGCTCTCGTCGTAGCAGCCGCCGTGGATGCGGACCAGGTTGACGCCGTACTTGGCCATCAGCCGCCCGTGGCGGCGCAGGGCGTCGCGGTCTTTGAGCTCGCGCGGCGGGCCGTTGACCGCCCAGAACCGCAGCGGCGTGCCCGTCTGCGAGTGCACGAACTTCCCCTCCCGCACGGCGATGAATCCCCCATCGCCGGCCTGCTTTTCGTTCAGGCTGCGGAGATCGAAGCCGGAGTCCGGGCCGAACTTGTCGGCCGCGGGGGCGAACGGGAACCAGCCCTTGTTCTCCGCGGCGATCCGCTTGAGGTCCTCGGCGATCTCGCCCGGCTTGAGGATCCCCCGGGGCTCAAAAGGCTCGTTGGCCAGCACGAAGCAGTCGAGGTAGCCGTGGTTGCTGTTGTCGCTGTGCATGCGGAACCGGATCGTGTTGGGGCCCTTGGCGAGCGTCACCCGGCCGACCTTGATCCAGGCCACGAACCTGAGGTCGACCTTCCCGTCGGCGGCAATGTTCGTGGTGCCCGACTGGTTGGCGTCGAGCTTGATCTCGGACCAGCCGGCGGTGCCCAGGCGGTAGGACATCCGGGCCTGGACCGGATTGGCCCGGACCCAGAACTCGTAGTCCCCGGCCTCGGGCACGTCGAAGCGGTACTGGGCCTCGCCGGGCTTCTCCTGGTGGAAGTTGCCGATAAGATCGCCGCCGGACAACAGGTCCCGCTTCACCTGGTCGTACCAGGGATGGCGATTCATCGTCGATTGGACCGGCTTCTCCCCCTCGACCCAGATCGTGGCGGCCCGAGCGGGCACCGCCACACACAAAATCGCGAGCCAGCCCAGGAGCACTCCGGCGCGAAACGGCAAGGCGACAGTCTTCATAGCGATCCTTTCCGAGAACGGGTGAGGGCATCCATTCTCGCGCCGGCCGGCGGCCCGGTCAAGCTGCGCGGTGCAGCATGGTTGAATGCGACAGCCCGGGCCCTCACCCCAACCCTCTCCCAGAGGGAGAGGGGGCAGTGAAACGGCTTCTCAGACGATGCTCTTCGAGACGAGCACGACGTCCTGTTCCTGCGTGTCGTTGAGCGTGAAGCCGCGGTTGCGGAAGGTGGCCAGCATGCGGGAGTTGTCCTTGGAGGTTTCCGCGACGATCCGCGTCACTCCCCAGCGTTTGGCCACTTCGAGGCAATAGTCGGTCAGGATTCCGCCCAGGCCGTGCCCGTGCCAGCGGTCGACCACGATCGCCGCGTATTCCGCGGTCTCGTGGTTGACGTCGGCCACGAGCCGGCCCACGCCGATCAGCTTGCGCTGGCCGTTCTCCTCGACCTCGGCGACGATGCCGATCTCGCGGTCGTAGTCGATGAAGCAGTAGCGCGTGGCCATCTCGTGCGTGGTCTGCTTGAACAGGTAGCTGAAGCGGAACCACAGCGACTGCGTCGAGCAGCTCGCCACCAGGTCGTGCCACATGGGCTCGTCCTCGGGCTTGATCGGCCTGAGCACGATCGGCGTGCCGTCCTCGAGCTTTCGCTGGGTGACGAACTCGTCGGGATAGGGGCGGATGGCCAGGTGGGAATAGGGGCGCACGGCGTGGGCCGCGAGGCTCCGATCGATGACCACCCGGGCGTCCAGGGCAATCACGTCTTCCGGCGTCACCAGCAGGGGGTTGACGTCGAGCTCCTTGATCTCGGGGTAGTCGGCCACGAGGTAGGAGAACCGCATGAGGATCTCGATGAGCCGATCGATGTTGGCCCCGGGCTTCCCGCGATAACCCCGCAAGAGCGGCCAGGACTTGAGCGACTCGAGGGCCCGGCGGGCGAGCGACTCGTTCAGCGGCGGCATGGCCAGGGCCCGATCGCGGAACACCTCGGCGGCGATCCCGCCCATGCCCACCATGATGACCGCCCCGAACACCGGGTCCTTCTTCGTCCCCAGGATCATCTCGAAGCTGTTGGGATAGGTGATCATCTTCTGCACGGTGACGCCGACGATCTGGGCGTCGGGCCGCTTCTCGGCGGCGGTGCGCGTCATCCGATCGAAGGTGCTGCGGACCGCGTCGTCGCTGCTGAGGTTCAACACCACCCCACCCACGTCGGTCTTGTGGGTGATCTGCGGCGAGTGGATCTTCATCACCACCGGATAGGCGCAGCGGCGGGCCACCTCGACCGCCTCGTCGGCCGACCGGGCCAGGTACGGCTTGGTCACCGGGATCTCGTAGGCCTCCAGAAACGCCTTCGACACGTTCTCCGACAGGATCTCGCTGCCTTCGGTGAGGATCGTGTTGAACACGCCGCGGAGCCGGGCCCGATCGAGCGTGAACGCCACGGGAATGTCACGTGGCGTCTCGTGGAGCGTCTGGAGGCTCCGGGCATACGAGACCAGGTGCATGAACGCCCGCACCGCTTTCTCCGGCGTCCGGTACGTGGGAACCTTGAACTCGTTGAGCAATTGGATGCCCTCGCTCACGGTGCGGCCCCCCATCCAGGCCGCCAGCACCGGCTTGTGCGCCTTGGCGGCAATCTGGCCCACCGCCTGCGCCGTGCCGGTCGAATCGGTCATGGCCTGGGGAGTGAGGATCACCAGCACCGCGTCGACTCCCTTGTCCTCGAGCACGATCTGGAGGGCTTTGGCGAACCGCTCGGGCGGGGCATCGCCGAGCACGTCGACGGGATTGCCGTGCGACCAGAACGGGGGCAGCACCTCGTTGAGCTTCTTGAGCGTCTCCTCGGAAAAGGGGGCCAGCGTGCCGGCCCGGTCGATCAGGGCATCGGTCGTCATCACGCCGGGTCCGCCGGCATTGGTGATGATCGCCAGGCGGTCCCCCTTGGCAGGCTGCTGCCGGGCCAGGAGCTCGGCACAGTCGAACATGTCTTCGATCTGGAAGATCCGCTCGATGCCGGCCCGCTCGAACGCCGCCTCGTACACGGCGTCCACGCCGGCCATGGCCCCGGTGTGCGAGGCGGCGGCCTGGGCCGACTCGGCATACCGGCCCGCCTTGTACGCCACGATCGGCTTGCTCCGGGCGAACGCCCGGGCCGCCGACATGAACTCCCGCGCCTCCGTGATCGACTCGATGTACAGGATGATCGACTGCGTCTGGGTGGCGGAGCCGAAATAGTCGATCAGGTCGGCCATGCTCACGTCGAGCATGTTCCCCACCGAGACGAAGTAGGAGAACCCGATGCCCTCGTCGATCGCCCAGTCGAGCACCGAGGTGCACAGGGCCCCGGACTGGGAGATAAACCCGATGTGCCCCTTGCCGGGCGTGGCCGCGGCAAAACTGGCGTTCAGGTGGAGACCCGGCACGATGATCCCCAGGCAGTTCGGGCCCAGGATCCGCATCCCCGGGAACTTGGCCTGCTCCTCGAGCACCTGCCGCTCCAGCTTGCGTCCCTCCTCGCCGATCTCGCGGAACCCGGCCGAGATGATCACCAGCCCCCGCGTGCCCGCCTCCCCAAGCTCGCGGACCAGACCCGGGACCGTAGAAGCCGGCGTGCAGATCACCGCCAGGTCCGGGGGCTTGGGAAGGCTCCGGATGTCTTTGTACGCGTGGACCCCCTGGACCGACTCCCTCCTTGGATTGACGGGATAGACAACCCCCCGAAAGCCGGATCCGATCAGGTTCCTCAGCACGGTGTACCCGACGCTGGTCGTGGTGTCGCTAGCCCCGATGACCGCGACTCGGGTCGGATCGAAGATCTTGTCCAGGTTCTGGGTGCTCACGGTGCTCCTGCCTCCCATGATGACGGGGGGTCCGGCCGCAGCTCTCCCTGGCCGCAACAGGGGGCTGCAGGGCGCTTCTGTAGGACGGGTTGGTAACCCGTCCGGTATTAGGACGGGTTGCCGACGTCCTACGGCGGTGATCAAGACGGGCAAGCGCGCGGCGGATCCCGACTCAACCCCACTGCTTTATACCTCGTCGGCGCGGCCTGGGGAAGGATCGAGGATTACGTTGTCCAGACGGTCCAGGGGGATCTTTTGGATCGAGCCGAGATTGCCGGCAAAGCACGGCCGGTGAGAAACGCGGGGGAGCCGTCATCCCTCACCTTCCGGGGTAACGTCAGTCCCCTCTCCCGCCCCTCCCGCGACGATTTCGGTGGGATTTCTTTGCCGGCCGGGGGCGCAGGGCCTGTACAAGGGTCATAAGCTGGCCTAATGTGTGTATTCAATTCGGGCATCCAAGGGCAGACCCAAGTGAGGGTAGGCTCGATCGGACGCGATGCGCATCGCGGGCCTCGGATGGGGCCGAGTCGCCGACCTGCCAGTAACGCGAGGAGCTCTCCAATGGACTACCGGCGGATCATTCCCTGCCTGGACGTTAAGGACGGGCGCCTGGTCAAGGGCGTCAACTTTGTGAACCTCAAGGACGTGGGCGACCCGGCCGACAACGGGGCGGCCTACAGCGACGCGGGGGCCGACGAGCTGGTGTTCCTCGACATCACCGCCACGGTCGAGAACCGGCATACCCTGCTGGAGGCGGTCCGCCGCACGGTCCGGCGCCTGGCGATCCCGCTGACCGTGGGCGGCGGCATCCGCTCGCTCATCGACGTCCAGGCGCTGTTGGACCTCGGCGTCTCGAAGGTCTCGATCAACACCGCGGCTGTGCGCCGGCCGGAGCTGGTCCAGGAGGCGGCCGAGCAGTTCGGCTCCGAAAAGATCACGGTGGCCATCGACACCCGCAAGTCGGACAAGCTCCCCTCGGGCTTCGAGGTGGTGGTCCGCGGCGGCACCGAAGGGGCGGGGATCGACGCCGTCGCCTGGGCCAAGAAGGTCGAGTCCCTCGGGGCTGGGGCTATCTTGCCGACCAGCATGGATGCCGACGGCATGCAGACCGGCTACGACCTGCCCATGACCCGGGCCATCGCCGACGCGGTGAGCCTGCCGGTCATCGCCTCCGGCGGGGCGGGAACGCTGGAGCACCTCTACGAGGCGATCGTCCAGGCCCACGCCGACGCCGTCCTGGTCGCCTCGATCGCCCATTTCGGGAAGTACACCATCCGACAAATGAAGGAATACCTGGCCGGCCGGGGCATCCCGGTCAGGCTGTAGGAAAGCGGAAAGCGGAAAGCGGAAAGCGGAAGGCCAAACTAAGGAGAAGCTTCATGGATTATCAGAATTTCGTGGACCAGCAGATTGCCTCGCTTCGGGAGACGGTGGGCAGCGGGCTGGCCATCAACGCGCTGAGCGGCGGGGTGGATAGCTCCGTGGTCACGGTCCTGGGGCATCGCGCCCTGGGCGATCGGCTCAAGACCGTGTTCATCGACAACGCCTTGATGCGGGAGGGTGAGCCGCAGCGCGTGGTGCAGACCTTCGCCGCGATGGGCATTCCCGTCGAGTTGGTCGACGCCCGCGACGAGTTTCTCGGCGCGCTCCGCGGTTTGACCGATCCGGAGGACAAGCGCAACGCCATCACCAGCACCTTCTACAGCAACGTGTTCGGACGCCTAGTCCGCCAGACCGGGGCAAGATTCCTCCTGCACGGCACGATCCTGACCGACATCGAGGAGACCGTGGCCGGGATCAAGCGCCAGCACAACATCCTCGCTCAAGTGGGGATCGACCCGCAAGAGCAGTACGGCTACCAGGTGCTCGAGCCGCTGGCGGCGCTGCGCAAGGACGGCGTGCGCGAGTTGGCCCGGGTCCTGCGGCTCCCGGCGAGCATCACCGAGCGGATTCCCTTCCCCGGCCCGGCGCTGGCCACGCGGATCGTGGGCGAGGTCACGCCCGAGCGGCTGGCCACGGTGCGGGCGGCCACGGTGGTGGTCGAGGAGGAGCTGGCCGACAGCAAGACGTTCCAGTACATGGCGGTCCTGTTGGAAGACCGGGCCACGGGGATCCGCAACGGCAAGCGGGAGTTCGGCCAGATCGTGGTGGTCCGCTGCATCCACAGCGTCGACGCGCGGTTGGCCACCGTGGCGGAGCTTCCCTGGCCGAAGCTGTCGCGGATCTCCGAGCGGATCACGGCCATCGAGGGGGTCAACCGGTGCCTTTACGACCTGACCCCCAAGCCCCCGGCCACGATCGAGTACGTCTAATCCCAGGGAGATCACCCCGCCGTGCCAAAACGCAGCGACATCCACAAGGTCATGATCATCGGCTCCGGACCGATCGTTATCGGTCAGGCGTGCGAGTTCGACTACTCCGGCACGCAGGCGTGCAAGGCGCTGCGCCGGCTGGGCTACGAGATCCTGCTGGTGAACTCCAACCCGGCGACGATCATGACCGATCCGGCGATGGCCGACGTGACCTACATCGAGCCCTTGAACGTGGAGACGATGGAGAGGATCATCGAGAAGGAGCGGCCCCAGGCGCTGCTGCCCAACCTGGGCGGGCAGACGGGGCTGAACCTCTCCTCGGAGCTGGCCCGGCGGGGCGTGTTGGCCAAGTACGGCGTCCAGGTGATCGGCGTGCCGGTCGACGCCATCGAGCGGGGCGAGGACCGCCTGGCCTTCAAGGAAACCATGACGCGCCTGGGCATCGAGCTGCCCAAGAGCGAGATCGCGCACAGCGTCGAGGAGGCCGAGCGGATCGCCCAAGACCTCGGCCTGCCGCTGGTCGTCCGGCCGGCCTACACCATGGGCGGGACCGGCGGCGGGCTGGTCTACAACATGGACGAGCTCCGCGTTGTCGCCGCCCGCGGGCTGGCCGCCAGCCTCATCGGACAGATCCTCGTCGAGGAGTCGGTCGAGGGCTGGGAGGAGCTCGAGCTCGAGGTGGTTCGCGACGCCAAGAACCAGATGATCACCGTCTGCTTCATCGAGAACGTCGACGCCATGGGCGTGCACACCGGCGACTCCTACTGCGTCGCCCCCATGTTGACCATCGACCCCGAGCTCCAGAAACGGCTCCAGAAGTACTCCTACGACATCGTCGAGTCGATCGGCGTGATCGGCGGGACGAACATCCAGTTCGCCCACGACCCGAAGACCGGCCGCGTGCTGGCCATCGAGATCAATCCCCGCACGTCGCGATCCTCGGCGTTGGCCTCGAAGGCCACCGGCTTCCCCATCGCCTACGTGTCGTCGCTGTTGGCCGGCGGGCTCACCATGGACGAGATCCCCTACTGGCGCGACGGCACGCTGGAAAAGTACACCCCATGGGGCGATTACGTGGTCGTCAAGTTCTGCCGCTGGGCCTTCGAAAAGTTCCGCGGCCTCGAGGACCGCCTCGGCACGCAGATGCGGGCCGTCGGCGAGGTGATGAGCATCGGCAAGACCTACAAGGAGGGCTTCCAGAAGTCGATCCGCTCCCTGGAGACCGGCCGCTACGGCCTCGGCTTCGCCAGGGACTTCCACCGCCGCCCGCTCGACGAGCTCATGGCCATGCTCAGCTTCCCCACCAGCGAGCGCCAGTTCCTCATGTACGAGGCCCTGCGCCAAGGGGCCGACGTCCAAACCCTCTTCCAGCGGACCTACATCAAGCCCTGGTTCATCGAGCAGATGAAGGAGCTGGTCGAGCGCGAGGAGGAAATCCTTCGCCACAAGGGGAGCACGCTCCCCGACGACCTGCTCGTGGCCGCCAAGAAGGAAGGCTTTGCCGACCGCTACCTGGCCAAGCTCCTGGGCATGCCGGAAAAAGAGATCCGCGAACAGCGCCTGCGCCTGGGCCTCGTGCCGGGCTACCACCCCGTCCACGTCAGCGGCGTGGAGAACGCCGCCTACTACTACTCCAGCTACAACGCCCCGGACGCGGTGTCCGTCTCCGCCAACCGCAAGGTCATGGTGCTGGGCGGCGGCCCGAACCGCATCGGACAGGGCATCGAGTTCGACTACTGCTGCGTCCACGCCGCCTTCGCCCTGCGCGACGCGGGCATCGAGTCGATCATGGTCAACTGCAACCCCGAAACCGTCTCCACCGACTACGACACCGCCGACAAGCTCTACTTCGAGCCGCTTACGGTGGAAGACATCCTCGGCATCTACGACAAGGAGAAACCCGAGGGGGTGATCGTCCAGTTCGGCGGCCAGACGCCCTTGAACATCGCCGCGGAGCTGGCCGCCGCGGGCGTGAAGATCCTCGGCACCACCCCGGACACCATCGAGCTGGCCGAAGACCGCGACCGCTTCCGCCACATGATGCGCAAGCTGGGCATCCCCCAGCCCGAGTCGGGCATGGCCAGCAACCTCGACGACGCCCTGGGCATCGCCCGGCAGATCGGCTACCCGCTGATGGTCCGGCCCTCGTTCGTGCTCGGCGGCCGGGCGATGGAGATCGTCTACGACCAGGACATGCTCGAGCGCTACCTCGCCGCGGCCGTGGACGTCTCCCCCGAGCGCCCCATCCTCATCGACAAGTACCTGGAGAACGCCATCGAGGCCGAGGCCGACGCGATCTCCGACGGCACCGACGCCTTCGTGCCCGCCGTGATGGAGCACATCGAGCTGGCCGGGATCCACTCCGGCGACTCGGCCTGCGTCATCCCGCCGGTGAGCATCCCGCCGAAGCACGTCGAGACGATCTGCGAGTACACCCGGCGGATTGCCGTGGAGCTGGGGGTCGTCGGGCTGATGAACATCCAGTACGCCATCTGCCGCGACACGGTGTTCATCCTCGAGGCCAATCCCCGGGCCAGCCGCACCGTGCCGCTGGTCTCGAAGGTCTGCAACATCCCCATGGCCCGGATCGGCGCCCAGATCATGCTCGGCAAGAAGCTCGCCGACTTCGGGCTGGTCAACCGGCCGATCCCGCACTTCGGCGTCAAGGAGGCGGTCTTCCCGTTCAACATGTACCACGGGGTGGACCCGATCCTCGGGCCGGAGATGCGCTCGACGGGCGAGGTGCTGGGAATGGCCAACTCCTTCGGGCTGGCGTTTTTCAAGGCGGAAGAGGCGGCCCAGGCCCGCCTGCCCCTGGAAGGGACCGTGCTGATCACCGTGGCCGACCGCGACAAGTCGGCGGTGCTCCAGGTTGCCCGGCAGTTCGCCGAGCTGGGCTTCAAGATCCGCGCCACCCAGGGCACGCACGCCCTGCTGGCCGGCCAGGGGATTCCTTCCGAGCCGATCCTGAAGATGCACGAAGGCCGGCCGAACATCGTCGACGCCATCGTCAACGGCGAGATCCACCTGGTGATCAACACGCCCAAGGGAAACCTCCAGATGGCCGACGACTCGTACATCCGCACCACGGCGATCAAGCGCAAGGTGCCGTACATGACCACGATGGCCGCTGCGCTGGCCTCCGCCAAGGGCATCGCCGCCGCCCGCCTCCAGCCCCCCCAGGTCAAGAGCCTCCAAAGCTACCACGCCGACATCAAGTAGAGGATCTGCCGTGCCTGCCACGCTCACGCTCGAAGCCTCCGACGTGCGCGACGGCGACCACTGGTACTGGCGCCTCTCGGACGCCGCCGGCCGGTTCCTCGGCGATCACGAGGTGACGCTCGACCCCACCGAGTGGGAGTATGCAGCCTTCCTCGACCCGCACGACTACCTCGAGCGAGCCGTCTCGCCCGACAAGCGCCCAGCCGAAGAGCCACGGATCCTGGCGGAGCTGGGTGCCTGGATCGGCCGGCGCGTGCTCGGCCCGCTGGGCGAGAAGATCCTGGAGGCCGGCACGCCGGCGGTGGTCCGGGTGGTCATCCGCGGCGATGCCCGCCAGCCCGCCGAGGTGAGCCGGGCCGTGATGTTCCGCCCCCTCGAGCTGGCACACGCCCGCGGCAAGCCGCTGGCACTCCAGGACGTGAGCCTCGTCTTCGAGCCCCCCGAGCCGCCGCCGGCAATCGAGCGCCAGCCGGTGGGCGAGCGCCTCCGCGTGCTGGCCGTGTTCAGCCTGCCGCTGGGCGTCGGGGCCCTGAACCTCCGGCACGAGCGCTATCAGCTCAAACAGATGCTCCAGTCCATCGCGCGGACGCAAGGGCTGGCCATCGACGTGCGGGTGTTGCAGTACGGCGTCACCCGGGACGCCCTGAAGGAGATCCTCGCCGAGAGCCCGGGCTGGGACGTCCTGCACTTCTCCGGCCACGGTCTGGCCGCGGCGCTGATCCTGGAAAAGCCCGACGGCTCGCCCGACATGGTCTCCTCCGACGACCTGGCCGGCCTGGTCCGGGTGGCCCGGGGGCGGCTCAAGTGGGTCACGCTCTCGGCGTGCCTCTCCGCGGCGGCCACGGCGGCGGAGGTCCTTCGGGCGTTGGGGCTCCGGCCAATCCGGCCGCGGGGTGCGCAGCGGGAAGAGCCGACCCCGGCCCGGCCGCTCCCCGCCCTGGCCCAGGCCATGGTCAACGCCCTGGACTGTGCGGTCCTGGCCATGCGCTACCCGGTGGCCGATCGCTTTGCCATCGAGTTGTCCGAGGCCCTGTACCAAGGCGTGCTGGGCCAGGGCCAGTCGCTGGCCCGGGCCCTCCAGCTCGCGCTGCCGAAGATCCTAAGCCGGCCGGGGCGGTGCCCGGCCTTGTCCGTGGCCACGCCGGCCCTGTTCGGGCGCAGGGCGGCGGATTTGACCCTGGCCGCCCCGCGTGCCCCGGCCCGCATTGAGGAGCGGGAGCTGGTCCTGTTCGATTTCCCCGAGCCCTCCGCGCACCTGGTGGGCCGGGTCGACGTCCTCGTGGCCGCCAACCGCGCCATGGCCGTGCAAAGCGGCTCCACCGGCGTGTTGTTCCACGGCATGGCCGGGGCGGGCAAGACCTCCTGTGCCGTCGAGATCGCCTGGCAGTACGAAGACCTCAGGCGGTTCCAGCACTTTGTCTGGTACAAGGCCCCGGACCAGCACAGCGACGTCGACCGTGCGCTCGTGGATTTCGCCGCGGCCATGGAGCGCAACCTCCCCGGGCTGAAGATGGTCCACCTGGTCGATCGGGCCGAGGACCTGGCCGGCTTCCTCCCGAAGCTGACCGAGCTGCTCCGCTGCTACTCGGTGCTCATCGTGCTGGACAACCTGGAGACGCTCCTCCGCCCGGGCGGGGCGTGGCGCGACCCGCGCTGGGCCGGGCTCGTCGATGCGCTCCTGGCCCATCGCGGCGACAGCCGGGTGGTGATGACCTCCCGGGTCGTGCCGGACCTTGGCGCGGCAGTGGCCCCCAAAGTGCTCCGGCTGGCAGTCCACGCCCTTTCGCTGGACGAGGCCGCGCTCTTGGCCCGGCAGATGCCCCACCTTGGCCCCATGCTGGAGGGCGACCCGGCCGCCAATGCCCAAGAGCGCGAGGCCCAGCGGCGCTTGATCGTCGAGACGCTCCAGGTCGTGCAGGGGCATCCCAAGCTGATCGACCTGGCCGACCGGCAGGCGGCCGATCCGCAGGCCCTCCAGGGCCACCTGGAGCGTGCGGCGGCAGCCTGGGCCGCAGGCCAGGCCCGGCTGGGGGCCTTCTTCGACCAGGGCGAGTCGGCCCTGACCGACGTTGACTTCCTCGGCGCGTTGGCCGGCTGGACGGTCGCCGTGTCCGCGACGCTTTCCCCAAGCGCCCAGACCCTCTTCCGGTTCCTCTGCCTCCTGGAGGAAGAGGACCGGGAGTCGTGGATCGTCGACCAGGTCTGGCCCAAGTTCTGGAAGCGCTCGCTTGCCGAGTGCCCGGGCGAGGTGGGCGGGGCGGGGGAGGCGCCCGAACTGGCCCCGCTCTTGGAGAGCCTGGCCGCAGTCGGGCTGGTCGAGATCAAGCCGCTCGATGCGGTATCCGAGGGGCCCCAGCCCGCCCAAGCCGCGGCGGAGCGTTACGTCATCCACCCCGGGGTCGCCGCCGCCATGCAGTCGGCCCAGGATGAGTTCAGCCCGATCCAACGCGCGGTCGACGCCGAGCTGGCCGGTTTGTGGCTGGCCGTTCACCGGCACGGCATCAAGACCGAGACCAGCGGCGGGGGACCCCTGGTGATCATGGCCGGGCGCCGGGCCGCCCGCTACCTCATCCGCCAAGAGCGGTGGGCCGAGGCGAGCACGCTCCTGGAGCGGGTCATCCAGCGGGATGAATCGCCGGGAACGATCGCCGCTCTGCTCCCTCTCTTGCGGTGCATCGCTGCGGCGACCAAGGGCACGGCTAGAGGTCTCGTGGATGCCGGAGTCCTGGCGACGGCCCTTCGGCACGCCGGCCGATGGGAGGAGGGGGAGACCATCTTGTGGGACGCCGTGCGCATGGCCCAGGAGGAGGGCAACTTCCGGGCCGCATCGGCGATGCTTGGCCACATCGTGAACATCATGCTGGCCACCGGCCGTGCCGAGCAGGCCCTGGCGGTGGTCCACCAGATGAAGGAGGCCACGCGCCAGGCCCGGCTGGGGCCGTGGACGCAACTTGGCGACGAAGCCATGCGCCTCCAACTCCTCGTGGACTTGGGCCGCTACGACGAGGTGCTAAGCGAGGTCGAGGCCCTCCGCGTGCGCATGCGGGAGTTGCCCGAGTCGAG
>Ga0315290_10000827_pt1 | contig 20795 bp, 20 predicted proteins | sample YL17G12_0_MG_FD_203627 | JGI IMG/M metagenome (GOLD analysis project Ga0315290, IMG submission 203627) | Sediment microbial communities from Yellowstone Lake, YNP, Wyoming, USA - YL17G12_0 | ecosystem: Environmental > Aquatic > Freshwater > Lake > Sediment | place: USA: Wyoming | collected... | reverse complement strand
TTGGCGTGCTCTTCCACGCGCCGTTCATGGGGAGCCCCGTCTGGCTGCTCGTCCTGCTGTTCACCGGCACGCTCGGCTTCGCGTCGGTAGGCACGCTGTTCGCGGCGATGCTGGTGCGCGCCAGGAGCCGCGATGTCCTGCTCCCGGTGCTCTTGTATCCCATTACGATTCCGGTCATTATCGCTGGAGTCCGAGGCACCGCCGCGATCCTGCAGACCACGCCCGACGAGCCCATGGCTCGCTTCTGGGCGGCGCTGCTGCTGTTTTTCGACGTGGTCTTCGTGACGCTGTCGTTGTGGACCTTCGAACCCCTGATGACGGAGTAGGCATGTCCCGAGTGTTCGCGCCGCTCGCCTTCGTTGTCATGGCGCTCTTCGCCATGGCGCCGATCATCGTGAGCCATGCGCCGTACGAGCAGACGATGGGGCTGGTGCAGAAGGTGTTCTACTACCACGTGCCCTCGGCGATGCTCATGTTCATCTCGGCGTTCGTGTGCGGGATCGCGAGCGCGGTGTTTCTCTTCAAGCGCTCGGCAGGCGCCGATCGCGTCGCGGTGGCCGCCGGGGAGTTGGTGGTCCTGTTCGGGATCATTGTGCTGGTGACGGGGCCGCTCTGGGCGCGCAAGGCATGGGGCGTCTGGTGGGAATGGGATGCCCGGCTCACCTCGTCGCTTCTGCTCTGGATGATCTTCCTCGCGTACCTCCTGGTCCGCCGCTACGGCGGCCCTGGCTCGGAAAAGCTGGCGGGCGCGATGGCGTTATTCGGGATGGCGAACGTGCCGTTCGTCTATGTGTCCGTCAACTACTGGCGAACCATCCACCCGAAGACAAGCGTCGTGATGTCACTGGGACCAGGGATGCGCAGCGCCTTCTGGTTTTGCGCCGTCTCGTTCGGGCTGCTGTACGTGCTGTTGCTGACGTTGCGCCGGCGCCTGGAAGAACAGCAGGCGCAGGTCGAGCGGCTGTACCTGGCATTGGAAGAATAGGCCGTCGGTCAGATGTGCGTGAGGCGATCGAGATGAAACGAAGACTGGTCACGGTGGTGGTACTGGTGCTGGCGGTGGGCGCGTTGGCGATGGCGGGGCAGCCACCCGCGACGCCGGCGGCGCAGGACGGATTCGTGCCGGTGAGTTCCCTCCCTCAGGCCGAGCAGTTGCCCGCAGCGCCCCTGCTCATTGCCGCCTACTCGTTCGTCTGGGTGGCCCTGATGGTGTACGTGTGGTTCCTCTGGCGGCGGATGACCAGGGTTGAGCGCGAACTGGCCGAGTTGAATCGCCGCGTGCAGAGCCGGTAGGGGAGACCATCATGGGCGAGATGGGCGCCGGGCACTTCATCTACATACCATCCATGGTCCTGCTCGGGGTCGTGATTGGCTGGATCCTGGGATCGCGCGCCGCACGGGACGCCTTCGCCGCCGAGTTGCGCCGGCGCGAAGACCATGCGACGCGCAAGGCCGCGAAAGCCGCGAAAGCGGCCGGATACGCCGCCCCGTCCCCCTGAGCGAATCGCCTTGCCCGCGTGAGAGCTAACGAGGCCTTACCGCCCCAGGCCGAGGCGGCGTGCGAGTGCCTCTGGAAGCCCGGCCGCCCGGATGCGCGCCTGGGCCTGATCAACGGGATACTCGACGCGGTAGCACGTGATCTCCCGCCTCTCCGTGTCGACGATGCCATAAGCCGCGCGCGCATCGCCATCTCTGGGCTGGCCTACCGAGCCGACATTGATCAGGTAGCGGACACCGTCCTTCAACCTGAACGTTGACCCTGGCGTCACCGCGGTGAACTCGACTTCATCCCCGGCCATCGACAGCGCGAGTGGCGAATGCGTGTGGCCGAAGAGGCACACGGGACGGCTGGCGGTACGCAGCGCGTACACGGCGTCCATTTCGTCGAAGACGTAGGCGTCCTCGTCGAACGGCGTGCCGTGGCAGATTTCCACCAGGTCATCCACGGCAAGCGGTCCGACTGGCAGGCCCCGCAGGTACTCCCGGTTGTCGTCCGTCAGTGCCTCCGCCGTCCTGTTGGCGCTTTCCCGCGCCGCGTCATTGAAATCCTCCGCGCCCTCCAGGCCGCAGGCGACCCTGTCGTGGTTCCCTCGGACCGCCGCAGCAACCCGGAGACCGCGCACGCGATCAATGACCCCATTGGGATCCGCGCCGTAGCCGACGAGATCTCCGAGGAGAAGAATCTCGGCGTCACCGTGGCGTCCAGCATCGGCCAGAACGCGTGTCAGCGCATCGATGTTCGCGTGAATATCACTCAACACCAGATACCGCATGACGTCTCCTAGGAACCCATCCATTCGACGACCTGTTCCGCCAGTTCGCCAATGGAAGCCCGTGCGCCGTCGAGCCGGACGTGCGCATGGGCGTAAGCCAGCCGCCGGGCCTCGTACAGGCTGTCCAACTGCGCGCGGCTGGCCGCCAGCGGCCTGCTGCCGTCAAGGGGCAGCCGGGCGATGATCTGCGGCAGCGGAACGTCGATCCAGAACACCGCCCCGTCGGCCTTCATCAATGTTCGCGAGTCAGACTCCACGAATGTGCCGCCGCCGGTGGCAACCACCGTGTGCCGCAGTCCGAGGAACTCCTGGACCACCGCTCGTTCGACGGCCCGGAAGTACGCTTCTCCCTCGGCGGCGAAGATCGTCGCGACGGACCTGCGCTCCCGTGCTTCGATGCGTTCATCGACATCTTCGACTGGCCAGCCGAGGCGGCGACCGACCTCGCGGGCGAGGGACGTCTTGCCGGCCGCCATGAACCCCACAAAGTAGATCTTATCCGCTCTCACTCGCAGAGTCCTTCCAGAGCCTCGAAAAAGCCCGGGTAGGATACCGAGACGACCTCGGCGCCGCGAATGATGGAGCAGTCGCGGGCCCCGAGGGCGGCGATCGCGAAGGCCATCGCGAGCCGGTGATCGCCGGCGGCATCGGCCACGCCTCCTGACAACGGGCGCGCGCCGTTCACGGCGAAGCCATCGGAGAACTCCTCCACGTCAGCCCCGAGTTGGCGCAGGCCAGCGGCGAGGGCAGCGATGCGGTCGCTCTCCTTGAGACGCAATTCTCGCGCTCCGGTGACGGTAAGCGCTCCACCGTGCGTGGCGAGTGCGGCCAGGACCGGCAATTCGTCGACAAGGCCCGGCACCTCGTCAGGCGCAATCACCACAGGGCCGACGCCCGCATGGCGAATCGTCAGGGTGCCGACTGGTTCAGATGATCGGGGGCCCGTGACATCCGCCACGACGTGGGCCCCGACTCGCCGCAGCACGTCGAGGAAGGCGGTCCGCGTGGGGTTGAGGCCGACGTCGGGAATCTCCACGGCCGACCCCGGCAGTGCGGCGGCGGCCGCAGCCCAGAACGCCGCCGCCGACAGGTCGCCCGGCACGGCCACGTCCGCTGCCTGCAAGGGGGCGCCGCCGGTCACATGGATTCCTGCGCTGTCGATCGCCACCGGCACCCCGAACGCGGCGAGCGCGCGCTCCGTATGATCCCGCGTAGGTGCCGGCTCGATGATGGTGGTAGTCCCGCTCGCGTGCAGGCCGGCCAGCAGGACGGCGGTCTTGACCTGAGCGCTCGGCACGGGCGTCGTGTAGGAAATCGCCTGGAGGTGGCCGCCCTCAACGGTGGCTGGCAGGCAACCGTCTGTCGTGGTGATGCGTGCGCCCATCAGCGTCAGCGGATCCGCCACCCGGCGCATCGGGCGACGGAGAAGGGACGCATCGCCAGTCAGCGTGACACGGAACGGGTGGCCGGCGAGTACGCCCATGAGGAGCCTCGCGGTGGTGCCGGAGTTCCGGGCATCCAGCACGCCCCCGGGCGCTCGAAGCCCACCGAGTCCGAGGCCGTCGATCTCGACGTCGAGTTCATGGACAGCGCCAAACCTGCCGATACACACGCCGAGGGCGCCGAGACAGCTTCGTGTCGCCCAACAGTCGTCACCTGGCGCCAGCCCCCGCACGCGGGTCCGGCCCGTCGCGAGCGCCCCGAGGATCAGCGCGCGATGCGAGATCGACTTGTCGCCCGGCACCTGGACGCGCCCTCGGATGCGGCACGCGGGACGAATGACGCGGTCGAAACGGCCGGACACGTTTGCACTATAGCACCAGCGGCTTTCTGGGCTATGGTATGGAGGATTGCACGGCCGGGCAGGCTCCCGGGGCTGGTCCACAGATGGCGAACGCTCAGCACGGAAACACCGTCCGGTTGCGCTTCAACAGCGCCTTCGAGATGCTCGACATGGTGCAGCTCGTGAGCGACCAGATCGGGCGGCAGCTCCGGTTCGACGATGACGCGCTGACGTGGATGGAAGTGGCCGTGCGCGAGTCCGTGATCAACGCGATCAAACACGGCAATTGCCATGACCGATCGAAATTCGTCACGGTGGAGTTCACCACCACGCCCGCCGTGAACCCCAAGGAGCTCGTGGTGTCGATCCGGGACGAGGGGAAAGGCTTCGAGCCCGAGGCGCTCGCCGATCCGCTGGCGCCCGAGAATCTCCTGAAATCCAGCGGCCGGGGGATCTTCTTCATGCGCAGCTTCATGGATGACGTGCAACTCTCGCGCATCCCGGAGGGAGGCATGGAGGTCCGCATGGTGAAGAGGCTGTCCTCGGACTCCTGAACGTTCCTGCGTCATCCCATGCCACACGACCCGCGATTCCTCGCCACCGCGATCGACATTGTCCTGCGCGCCGGGGAGATCCAGCTCGCTCACTTCCGGCAGGACTTCAAGATCGACAAGAAGGGCACCATCGACCTCGTGACCGAAGTGGATCTCGAGGTGGAGCGCATGTGCCGCGAGGTGATCGGCAGGAGGTTCCCGTCCCACGACATCCTGGCGGAAGAGATGGGCGGTGCTGGGGAATTGCCCGGCGGCCATGGGCATTGCTGGATCTTCGACCCGATCGACGGCACGACCAACTACGCGCACGGGCTGCCCATCTTCTGTGCGGCCCTTGGCCTCGAAATCGATGGGCGGGTTGAGGTGGCGGCCGTCTACGACCCGACTCGCCGCGAGTTGTTCACGGCCGAACGCGGGCAGGGCGCGTACGTGAACGGTGTCCGCATGAAGGTGTCTCACGCGGCCTCCCTCGTGGACGCGATGCTCGTGACCGGGTTCCCGTACGACGTGCATCAGAATCCGTCGGACATCCTGGGGTTGTTCGGGGCCTTTGTCACCCGAGCTCGAGCGGTACGTCGTCTGGGGTCCGCGGCGCTCGACCTCGCCTACGTCGCGGCCGGCCGCATGGATGGCTTCTGGGAGGACGGCCTTCGACCGTGGGACGTTGCGGGACCCAGTCTCCTTGTGGAAGAAGCCGGCGGCGTGGTGACCGGGACAGACGGCTGTCCGTTTCACGCGCGGCTGGGGCACGTGCTGGCCACGACGCCAGCGCTGCAGGAAACGATGCTGGCCACGATTCGCCAGTTCCGGAACGAGCGTTCACGAAACCGGACGTCCTGATACCTTCCCAGGACACCAACGCGGTGGCGGGCGCGAAATCCCTGCCGGTTTCGCCCGGAGACCTGGCATCGGATGTGCTGTCTCCTCCATCAGTTCGATCATCCGGAGGGACCGATATGTCTCGTTCAATCATGGTAGGAGCGCTGGTCATCGCCACAGCGATCGGGGCTCTCGCCACCCCCGCCTCCGCGCAACAGTCGCTGACGTTCCAGGTCGGGGCGTTCATGCCGCGCGGTGAAGATTCACGCGTCGAAAACGACGTGCTGGTCATCAACCGGCAGTACCTGCTGTTCGATATCAACGACTTCCACGCCATGACGGTGGGCGGTGACTGGGCCGTCTCTCTGGGCGAGTATTTCGAAGCCGGCGCGGGGTTCGGCTTCTACCAGCGCACGGTGCCGACACTCTACGCCGACTGGGTGAATGCCGATGGCTCGGAGATCGTACAGGATCTCCACCTCAGGATCATGCCTCTTACAGCCATCGTGAAGATCCTGCCGCTCGGCTCGAAACGCGCGTTCCAGCCTTACGTCGGCGCTGGCCTGGGCGTGTACTTCTGGCACTACAGTGAAAGCGGCGAGTTCGTGGACTTCGTCGACGGCAGCATCTTCCGAGACACGTTCGCCGACAGCGGCACGTCCGTTGGCCCGGTCGCCGTATTCGGCGCCCGCGGCCGGGTGTCGAGCAACGCGCTCATCGGCGCGGAAGCGCGACTGCAATGGGGCAAGGGCGACCTGTCGAAGGACTTCCTGAGCGACACGATCGACCTGGGCGGCTACAGCTTCCTGGTGACTCTAGGCTACCGGTTCTAGGCCGGCCATCGTGCGCGTCGCGGCGCGCGCGATCAGTCCGGCCTATCGTCCACGGCGGTACAGCGCGACGCCGCCGCCTTCCGCCACGCGCAGGTAGCCGGCGAGGAAGCGGGGGCGCTCGCGTGCGCGCACAGCCAGCATGTCGCCGCCCTCCGCCACTTCCTCGATCAACATCCATTCGACGTGCGGATCCGGATACTCGAACGCGGCCAGCCAGATGTCGCCATTTCCTTCGTGCAGGAAGTCGCGAATCCGGCAGCCCTCCTGCGAGAGTTCCTGCATGAAGTGGGCGAGCGAGCCCATGCTGGCCATGATAGGTGCGCCGTCCCAGTGCCGCCGCAGGTACGCGGCCACCTGCGCCCGGCCCGCGCGATGATCGCGGTCCCACTGCGCCTCGAGCACCATCGGGGCGGACGCATCGAGGGGGTTCGGCCCGACGACGAGCGCGGCGAGCGCGAGGACCGCGACGATGGGCTTGGCGCGGCCCGCGAAGCCGATGGCGTACCCGACGCCGAGACCCACCACGGGAATGAGCGGAATCATGTAGCGGATGCGAAAGGGATGGCCGGAATAGAACGCGTACCAGGGCAGGGTGGCCGCGCCGACCAGGGCGATGGCCGGCACCCACGAGGCCATCTCCCGAGACCGCACCGCGCGAACCACCAGCAGAAGGAGGCCCAGAACACCGAGGATGGTCAGGGGATAGCTGGTCAATTCGTGCACGCCCCACCAGACCGACACCAGCGCGCGCAACGGCCGGTGCATGGCGACGTTGTCCGCGACGAAGAACCCGGAGTTCACGAACCACTCGCCGACCGTCGCGCGGCTCAGCGCCAGAAATGACAGGCCAGCGAGGGCGGGGTACATCGCGAGCCGCCCAACTCGCTGGATGGCTGCACCGAGACGGTGCCCTTGCCACACCATCGCCAGCAGACCCAGCGCCAGCAGCGACGTCGTCATCGGCCACGCTTCGTACCGTGTCAGGCAGGCGGCGGCCATGGCGATGCCGGCGCGGCGCACGTCCTGCTCGACACCCGACCGAAGCGCCCGGATCGTCAGCCACGCCGCGGCGGTGGTCAGCGCCATGAGCAGGGGCTCCGTCATCGGCGTCGATTGCAGATAGAGCACGTCGGGGTTGAACACGACAACCAGCGACGCCAGCACCGTGGCGACGCGCGAGCGTGTGGCATCGAGCACCAGCATCGCGAGAAACAGAACGGTCGCGCCGAGGGCCAGCACCGACAGGCCCACGCCAAACGCTCCGGTGCGGTAGAAGAAATCGACCTGCACGGGGATGACGTTCAGCAGGTGGGGAAGCGGCAGCCAGACAGCGCCAATCTGCACCCACCCCGGTGTCAGGCTGTCAAAGATGCGCCGGGCGACGACCAGGTGCCCCTTCGCATCGTAGTGCGACAGCGTCAGGCCCGACCACGCGTAGTGCAGCGCGAACACGACGCCAAGGAGGATCGCGGCCGACCCCAAAACAGCGGGGAGCGCTCGGCGAGGGAGGTCGGCTATAATCGAGCGATTGGGCGAGTGGGATTCCACGGGCACTCTAGCGGTCACCGTCGGCTGCCTGCTCGGCTATCGTACACCACCTGCCTCCCTTGTGGAGATCTCCAGGCGACGCGGGAGCAGACGCGAGCATTCTTCTGATGAAGCAGTTCATGGTCTGGGCGCAGGCGTTCGCCCTCAGCATCGGCGGTCTGGGGCTGTTCCTGGTGGCGTTCGTCGACGCCTCGGTGCTCTCGCTGCCCGAGATCAACGACGTCCTGATCGTCTACATGGTGACGAAGCACCCGTCGTTCCTCCTGTACTACGCGGCCATGGCCACGGCGGGCTCGATTGCAGGTTCCCTGGTCGTGTTCTACCTCGGCCGGAAGGGCGGGGAGGCGCTGCTGCGCAGGCAGTTCAAGGGCGACCAGGTCGAGCGGGTGCTCCGGACGTTTCGTCGCTACGGGGTGGCAGCGGTGATCGTGCCGTCCATGTTGCCCCCCCCGGTGCCCTTCAAGCTGTTTGTGCTCGGCGCCGGCGTGGCTGGCATGTCGGCAGGCACGTTTTCCTGCGCGGTCGGCGTCGGACGAGGTTTGAGGTACGTCCTGGAGGGCGTGCTGGCCTACTACTACGGCGAGGCCGCCATCGAGTATCTGCGCCACCACGGGACCGAGGCCGCCCTCTGGGGCGGCGCGCTTACCGCGGTGGGCCTCATTGCCTACTACTGGCGCCGCCAGCGCCGGCGGCCCGCCGAGGTATAATCCCGTCCGCCCTGTGACTAGCCCACACCTCTCCGTCGTCATCCCGATTCGAAATGAATCGGCCAGCATCCCGGAGCTGTACCGCCAGCTGACCGACACGCTGCAGCGCTGGGGCCGTCCATACGAGATCCTGGCGATCGACGACGGCAGCACCGACGACAGCTTCGCGACACTGGCGGCGCTGCAGGCAACGGATGCCCGGCTGCGTGTGATTCGGTTTCGGAAGAATTTCGGCCAGACCGCCGCATTTGCCGCGGGGTTTGCCCACGCGCGCGGGGCCATGATCGTGACGGCGGACGGCGACCTGCAGAACGATCCCGCCGACATCCCCGCGCTGGTCGCCCTGGTGGAGAAGGGGGCGGATATCGCCGCGGGGTGGCGGAAGGACCGGAAAGATCCGTTCCTGACGAGGCGATTGCCGTCGATCGTCGCCAACTGGATAATCTCCCATGTGACGGGCGTCAAGTTGCACGACTACGGGTGTTCGCTGAAAGTGTTCCGGGCGGACATCGTGAAACCGCTTCGCCTGTACGGCGAGATGCACCGGTTCCTGCCGGCTATTGCGAGCGAATTGGGCGTGACAATCGTCGAGCAGGTCGTCAATCACCGTCCGCGGATTTACGGGACGTCGAAGTACGGACTGGGCCGGACCGTTCGCGTGATCCTGGACCTGATGACCGTGAAGTTCCTGTTAAGTTACGCGACGCGCCCGCTGCAGATATTTGGATTGCTGGGCATCATCATGGGCAGTCTGGGTGCGGCCATCACGGGTTGGCTGGCGTACCTGCGGCTCTTCGGGCATGAGTCGATCGCCAACCGGCCGCTGCTCCTCTTCGGGATTCTCCTGGTGTTTACGGGTGTGCAGCTCATCACGCTCGGACTCCTGGCTGAAATGCAGGTTCGCACTTCCCACGAGTCACAGAACAAGACGACGTACGTCATCCGCGAGGTGCGCGAAACGCTGCCTTAACACTCCGTTTCGGAATTGCGGTGACGTAAGTGTCTGTCATGCGGCCGGCCGCACCGCGGTCAGATTGTCGAGGAGCCGATGCAGGTCCGCCCGGGTAGCCGTTGGCCTCCCCTGAGCGGTTCGCGAAGGCCCGGCGGCGTGCTCCTGGTGCGGCTCAGCCGGCGTTGCCCTGCGCGTCCGACATCGCTGTGTCGTGCTTCTTCCGAGCCGGCGACGTTCCGCGCGCCACATACGCCACCGCACCTGACAGTGAGAACACCATGATGAGGACCGCTCCCGTGAAGGACACGGCCATCGCCGATTCGATGGAAAGTCCCAGCCTCGAAAAGTAGAACGAGAACGCGGCCTCGCGGATCCCGAAGCCGTTGACCGACACGGGCGCCATCTGCACGACAAACGACACGGGCACGACAACCGCCAGGTGCCACCACGACACCGGAATCCCCATGCTCCGGACGATAGCCGCATAGAAAGCGACGAGGACCGCCTGAACGGCGACGGCGCCGCACAATCCCCACAGCATGGCCCACGGGGCCCTGCCGAAGCGGTCGAGCGCATCGGTCAGCCGTGCAATGCGCTCGCTGACCCATTCCTGGTGGATCCGGCGCAACGGGCTCAGGAGGCGCGCCACGCCGCGTGGCACCAGGATCACGGGCAAGACCACCAGCATGCCGCTGACGAAGCTGAGCCAGAGCGCGGGTGCAAGCAGCGGCATGGTCCCGCCGCTGGCAGGCACCGACGTGGCGCCGATCGCCGCGACGAGAAGCAGACCAAGAAGCCCGATTCCCCGATCCATCAGGATCACCGTGGTCGCGAGTGTCTTGGACCCGGCCGCCGAGGCTGTATCGTGGACGCGAATGACGTCGCCGCCGATGTTGCTCGGCAGGAAGTTGTTGAAGAAGGTCGCCACCAGGTAGGAGTTCAACAGGCGGTAGCGCGGCACTGCGACGTGCTGCGTCTCGAGCAATACGCGCCACCGCCACGCGCTGATCAGCACCATCACCAGGTAGAGCAGCAGGGCTACCCCCAGCCAGGCAAGTGACGCCCCGCGCATGAACACCCAGAGGCGGGACACATCGGTCCGGCTGAGCAGCAGACCCAACAGGCTGACGCTGACGATGATCTTGGCGCTGAGCACCATGAGCCGTCGGCCGCTGCCGATTCTCGGCATGGGTTCCTCGACTTCGGGCATGGCTCGGTCGGTCCTCGATGATGGCGTCACCGTTTCAATGTACCGGTTTACGTTGGTGGCTGTCCATGGGATGCCCCAGAGTCGCGGCCGTGTGGCCAGGCGGCGTGACGTCGCCTCTCGAACCATGGCGGGCTTCTCGCCTCGGATGCGAGCGCAATTGACGCACGCTGCGTTCGACCCATACAATTCACGCACGGGAGAGAATCCCCCCACAGGCTTGCTTGGGTGCGCTTCGTCATCTGCGGAGCCATCCGAGGCGAGCCGCGGTCGCCAGTCGGCGAGACCCGTACATGGTTGTCCTGATCACCGGAGCGACAGGTTTTACCGGCGGACTCCTCGCGCATCACCTCCTTTCGAGGGGACATCTGGTTCGAGGGCTGGTGCGAAAATCCAGCGCACACCGTGCTCAGGCACTGGCCAGTGCGGGACTCGACGTGGCCATTGGCGACTTGACGGACAGCGCCTCCTTGCGCGAAGCGTGTCGCGGCGTCGAGGTGGTCTACCACATCGCGGCCACGTATCGTGAGGCGGGGCAGGCAGACTCGAGCTACCTCGCCGTCAACGTGGGCGGTACGCAGAACCTCCTGCGCTCTGCGTTAGAGCAGGGCGTTCGACGCTTCGTCCATTGCAGCACCGGCGGCGTCCATGGCCACGTCGAGCGGCCTCCTGCCACCGAGGACGCGCCGCTGGCCCCTGGCGACGTGTATCAGCGGTCCAAGCTCGACGGTGAACGTGCCGCTCGGGACTTCGGGCGGCAACACCCCATCGACGTCGTGATCGTGCGCCCGATCGGCATTTACGGCCCGGGCGACCTTCGGTTCCTCAAGATGTTCCGAGGCCTCGCTCGCGGGCGGTTCCCCATGCTCGGCACGGGCCGGGTGTTCTACCATCTGACGTATATCGATGATCTGGTTGAGGGGTTCCGCCTTTGCGGAGAACAGCAGGAGGCGGCGGGGCAGACCTTCTTGCTGGCCGGTCCCGAATACACGACGCTGGAGGAACTCGTCGCGCGCGTGGCTCAAGCCGTGGGAGGGCGACCGCCGTGGATTCACTGGCCTGTGTGGCCGGTCTGGGCGGCCGGCGCCCTGTGCGAGCTGATCTGCATCCCACTGGGCGTCGAACCGCCCCTCTATCGCCGCCGCGTGGACTTCTACCGGAAGAGCCGCGCGTTCGACATCACCCGGGCACGACAGGTGTTGGGCTACAATCCGAGGGTCAGCCTGCAGGACGGGTTACGGCGAACGGCCGAATGGTACCGGGCCCGCGGGCTTCTGTGAAGGAGAACGTGACGGTGCCGGATGCCGCGCGGGCACTCCGACTGTGTCCCCACCAGCCGGCAACGGCCGAGGAGCGGCGCGGTGTGCCCCGTGACTGACGCGGACCGTTCGCCAGGTCCGCCGTTCGCGGCATCGAGGTCCCCGCTCGTCGTCGGCGCATGGACCGCGCTCGCGTCGGCGGTGCTGCTACTCGCCTTCGCGGCCTCGGTCGACCTGCCCCGGATGAGCGGGGGGTTCAAGGGCGACGAAGCCACCTACTACTCGCTCGCACACAGCCTCGCAGGCGACCTCGATTTCGAATACCGCCGCCAGGATCTCGAGCGCGTATGGCGCGAATACCCCGGGCCACAAGGGGTATTCCTGAAGAAGGGACGCTCGGTCTGGCTCCGGTTTTCGGGTCAGTTTCCCTTCGTTGCGATTGAGAAGGGGCCCGACGACGACCCCGGCCGCCTCTACTACGCGAAGGCCTACATCTACCCGCTGGCGGCCGCACCGTTCGTCTGGCTTTTCGGGACAGGCGGATTCCTCGTCCTGCACGCCCTCCTCCTGGCCACGTGCATAGGGGCGGCGGCTTCGCTGCTTCGGGTCCGCGGGATACCCCCCGCACCCGCCGTCATGTTTGCCCTGGTGTTCTTCGGCGCATCAGTCGTCCCTGTGTACTTCTTCTGGATGACCCCGGAACTGTTCAACCTGTCGGCCGCAACCTGGGCGGCGCTGCTCTGGGCTTACAAGGAGACAGTGCCGGCCAACGCCCCGGCCGGCGGGCGTGCGACCCGGTTCCTCACGAGCGGAGCGTCCAACTGGGGCGCGGCGGTCCTGATCGGCGTGCTGACCTATTCGAAGCCCACACATGCCGTGCTCATGGTGCCCATGGTGGGGTTGGCCGTCGTCCGGCGCCAGTGGCGGCAGGCGGCCGTGTCGTGTGTCCTGACCGCCGCCACAGCCGGCGCGTTGTTTCTCGGCAATCTCGCGATCACGGGAGATGCGAACTACCAGGGCGGCGACCGAAAGACCTTCTCGAGCCGGACCGGCGCGGCCGGCAGCGCCGGATTCCCGTTCGCCACTTCCGCGGACACCTTCGACACGACGGGGTCGGGCCACGCGACCGACGATGTACCGGTCGGTGTGCTCGTGGGCAGCGATACGCTCACCGTGTTCCGGCACAACATCTGGTACTTCCTCGTTGGCCGGCACAGCGGCCTCGTGCCGTATGGCTTCCCAGGCGCGCTGAGCCTGGTCCTGTTCGTGATCCTGCCGCACCAGCGCCGGGTGTGGCAGTGGCTTTCGCTGCTCGCATTGGTCGCCGCGGCCGCGTTGCTCCTCCTCTACATGCCGTATACGTTCTCCGGGGGCGGGGGACCGATCGGAAACCGGTACTACCTGGGCATGTACGCGTGGTTCCTGCTCCTCGTGCCGCCTTTCCGGCGTCCGGTCATCCCCGTCGCTGCCGCAGCGGTGGGGCTGCTATTCGTGGCGCCGCTCCTCGCGAGTCCCTTCGAGACCTCGCGCGATCCTGGGCACCACGTCAAGTCGGGTCCCCTGCGGGCTCTGCCGATTGAACTGACAACCCTCAACGACCTTCCCGTCGCAGCACGTCCCGACCGGGCACGTCTGGCGATGGGCGGGGATCCTCCGATGCGGGCCTACTTCCCTGACGACAACGTCTTCGCACCGGAGGGCGGGAGATTCTGGGTTCGGGGTCGGGCCCGATCCGACGTCATCTTGCGCGCACCGGCGCGAACGAATGACGCCGGGGTCGTCGAATCGCTGCGGATCGCGTTCCTGGATGTGGAAGTCGAGAACGGCGGTGCGGTGAATACCGTGTCGATCAATACCGGAGCCGGGCGGGCTGCCTTGTCGCTCGCGCCCTTCGAGTCGGGCCGAATCCGTCTTGCCATGCCGCCGGGGGTGCCCTACAGGCCGTGGACGTACCCGGTCAACTACACGTACGTCGTCTCGGTGACCGCCGCGGACGGGTTCGTGCCGGCCCTGCTCACGCCGGCCTCGGCCGATACCCGGCTGCTTGGGGCACTCGTGCGATTCAGCCCCACCTACGAGGCCGCGCGATGATGCCCGACAGCGCGATACCAGTCATTGACCGTCCCGCAGCCCGCCGCCTAGAATGAGACGTTGTGTTCGCGGGCGGGTTGCGGAGGGGGACGGCACGCGAGCGCTGGACGAGGTGACATGGCTCGAAGACAGTCGGTGCGTGCGCACGATCCGGCGATCACCGTCATCCAGCAGGAGCTCTTCAGCGAGCGCAAGTCGAAGGTCCAGCGGTATCGAGACCTCGTGATCGGTCGCGGGGGCATCTGGCCCTTGCTGGCATACGAAGGGGTGATGCTGCTCTGCGCGAACCTCCCGGGAGCCCTGGGCCTGTTCCTGCGATCCAGGCTGTACCCGGGTCTCATGGCCCGGGTGGGCCGGAATGTGACGTTTGGCGCCCACGTGGTGCTGCGGCATCCTCACAAGATCAGGATCGGTGACAACGTCGTGATCGACGACGGGTGCTGCCTCGACGCGAAGGGCACCACCAACGAGGGCATCACCATCGGCAACGGCGTGTTCATCGGCCGGAACACGATTCTGAGCTGCAAGAACGGCGATATCGTTCTCGACGACGAGGCGAACCTGGGTTTCAACGTGGAGGTGTTCTCGGCGGCCCGGGTGCGCATCGGCAAGCGCGTCCTGGTGGCGGCCTACACGTATCTCGTGGGCGGTGACCATCTGTACGACCGCGTGGACATTCCGGTCCTCCATCAGGGCCGCACGGCCCGCGGGATCGAGGTGGACGACAACGCCTGGCTGGGGGCGCACGTGGTAGTGGCCGACGGCGCCACCGTCGGGAGGGACGCCATCGTGGGAGCCGGTGCCGTCGTCATGGGAGAGATTCCGCCCTACCACATCGCGGCTGGGGTGCCGGCGCGGATCATCCGGGATCGTCGCGCTTCCCTCGAGCCTGGGCCTCCGCCCCTCGACACGATTGCCTGACCGATGTGCGGCATCGTCGCCATCGTCGAACGAGATCCGGCCCGGCCCGTCGCCCTTGAAGATGTCCGGCGGATGGTCCGGACGTTGGTGCACCGGGGGCCCGACGAAGAGGGAACGGTCGCACTGCCCGGCGTCGGCCTCGGCATGCGGCGTCTGTCGATTGTCGACGTCGCCGGAGGTCAGCAGCCCTTCTCGAACGAAGACCAATCCATCTGGCTTGTTGCCAACGGCGAGATCTATAACCACGAGCAACTGCGCGCCGACCTCGGCTCGCGCGGGCACCGCTTCCGCAGCCAGTCGGACATCGAGGTGCTCGTTCACCTCTACGAAGAGTACGGCGCCCGGTTTCTCGAGCGTGTCAAGGGCATGTTCGCGCTGGCGATCTGGGACGGACGGACCCGTACGCTCCTGGCCGCGCGAGACCGAGCAGGTGAGAAGCCCCTGTGCTACTGCCTGACGGAGGGCCGTCTCAGGCTGGCGTCGGAAATCAAGGCTCTGTTGTCGTGTCCCGAGGTGCCGCGCCGGCTCGATGTCGAGAGTCTCGACGAGTTCCTCACGTACGAGTATGTGATCGCTCCGCGCACCATCTTCGCGGACATCAAAAAACTGCCCGCTGGCCACTACCTGCGCTTCAAGGACGGACATCTGACGGTCGACCGCTACTGGGATGTGTCCCGTACGCTTGTGCGCGATTGGTCACCCACAGATGCCGCGGCAGCGCTGCGGGAAACCCTGGGCCGGGCCGTGGCCAGCCAGATGATGGCGGATGTGCCGATCGGGGCCTTCCTGTCTGGCGGCATCGACTCCAGCGCCGTGGTGGCGTTCATGCAGGACGCTGTGCGCGAGCACGGTGGCCGCGTGAATACGTTCAGCATGGGATTCGCCGACGGGTCCTATAACGAACTACCCTACGCCCGCGAGGTCGCCGCCCATTTCGGCACCTGCCATCGGGAGGGTCTGGTCACCCCCGTAATCGGCGAGCTGTTCGAGCAGCTGGTGGTGCACCTCGACGAGCCGTTTGCAGACGTGTCTCTGTTCCCCACGTTCCTCCTTTCAAGAATGGCGCGCGAGCACGTGAAGGTGGTGCTGACCGGCGACGGAGGGGACGAACTCTTCGGCGGCTATGACACGTACGTCGCGCAGCGGCTGGCGCGCCGGCTCGGGCGCTTCCCGCCGGCATCGGCCCTGGGCGTGCTCGATCGGCTGGTGTCCTCGTTCCCGCCCACCGAGTCGAAGAAAGGCCTGGTCAACAAGGTCCGTCGATTCGTCCAGGGGCTGGCTCACGGGCCCGCTGAAATCGGGCACTACCGTTGGATGACGTTTCTCGGACCGGCCGCCAAGAAGCGCCTGTACGGCCCGGCGCTGCAATCGGCCCTCACGGGCAGCGATGTCTACGCTCCGGTCCGTGACCGGCTGCGCGGCGCCAGCGCGGACGACTGGCTCAACAGGCAGCTGTACGCCGACCTGTCGATCTACCTCTCTGACGACATCCTGGTGAAGGTGGATCGCATGAGCATGGCAACCTCGCTCGAGACGAGGGCTCCATTCCTGGATGTTGACGTCATGGAGCTGGCGTTCTCGTTTCCTGGGCGCCTCAAGCTGCGTGGCAACGACCGCAAGTACGTCCTCAAGCGGGCGCTCGACGGCATGGTGCCGCCTCGCGTCCTGACGCGCCGGAAGGAGGGGTTCAGCATCCCGATGAAGAACTGGCTCCGCGGCGAACTGGCTCCCCTGATGCGCGACTTGCTGTCGACCGAACGGATCGACCGGCGCGGCCTCTTCTCGCCCTCTGCGGTCGCGTCGCTGGTGAAGGAGCACCTTGCCGGACGGGAAAACCATGCCCATGTCTTGTTCGGGCTGATGGTGTTCGAGCGCTGGGCGGATGCGTTCCTCGACGGTCCTGTCGGACCTTCCACTCACTCCGGAATCTGATACCAGCGGTCCACCGCGGCCAATTCCTCGCTGACCCGTGCCGGCGGCCAGCGAAGTTCGGCGGCCATGGTGGAAGCGGCGCTGGAGGCGGCCTCCGGTCCCGGATGGCCGGCCGATCCCGCGTCCGTGCGGCGCATGAGCGCATCGGTCAGCCGCATGGCCATCTCGTGGCGGACGGCGAACACGATTTCGGCGTGCGTGACCCCGCAGGAGGGCGACAGCGGCGCCCGGAGTGCAGGCTCGGCTTCCAGCAACTTGAGTACAGCCGGCATGTCGCTGCCGTAACAGCGTCCGAGGCGGACGAGTGTGGCATCGTCGACGTTGTGGGGCCCAGACACCCGGGAGCGGGCCTCGAACGCGGTGATGTCGTCGATCTCGCCGCCTGCCAGGGACATCCACTGGGTTCGACAGGGGCGAGCCGGGCGCCCGAGGCGGGCAATGATGCCGTCTACCACGTGTTCGCCGGTCGCCCGCGCCGTGGTGTATCGCACGCCCACCACCGTCACGAGTCCGTCGACTCCGTCACGGTGGTGATCGATGACCACGCTCTTCTTCAGCAACTCCGCATGGCCATCGGTCCCCGCTGAGGCCGGAAGCAGCCCGTGATGCACCAGTCGCACCCTGGCCGATTCGACGCCGGCCCCGGGGAAAGCCCGGGCCACTTCCGCCTGGAAAGCCCGCACATCCGCCTGCGTGACCACACACCCGTCGGGGGAGCCCAGCCAGGAGTCGTGGCTCGTGCCCGCCATCGTGACACCCCGCCAGGGCACCAGGAGGAGGAAGCGCGAGTCGAGGAGACTGCCGGCCGCGTGCGTGCCCGGCTCCGTGTCGATGACCAGGTTCATCGCTTTCGAAAAGACGGGAGGACGACGTGGACTCCGGGCGCCGGGAACCCAGTCGCCCAGAAGGCCCCAGGCCCACGGACCCGCGGCGTTGACGACGATTCGGGACCGGATGTCGAACACGTCATCGGACAGGACGTCGCGAGCCCGGATGCCGACCACACGCTGCCGGTCGACGAGCAGGCGCGCGGCTTCGACGTAGTTGGCGGCTTCCGCTCCTGCCCGGCACGCCGAGGTCACGAACGCGAGCGTGAGCCGATCGGCACTATACATCTGGCAGTCGTACCAGACCGCACCGCCCGTCACTCCGGCGGGATCGAGCCCGGGAATCCGCCGCAGACACTCGTCCCGCGACACGACGCCCCCTCGAGGAATCCGGCGGGCTGGGTCAATGCCCTCGTTCCTGTCGTGCGCGACGGCGTCGTTGACGGCCATCACCATCCTCATCAGAGGCCGATTACGCAGCAGGTGGCGATGGGTCGGTATGATGAAGGGCAGCGGATGAACCAGGTGAGGCGCGATTCGGCCGAGTACCCGGCGCTCCCGGATGAACTCGCGCATGTCGCGGAAGGCGGCCCGCTGGAGCGACCGCAGGCCGCCGTGGACCGTCTTGAGGGAGTTCGACGACGTTGCCCCGCCGATATCGCCTCGATCGACAATCGCGACCGACAGCCCCCGGCTCGCGGCGTCCCATGCAATGGCAGCCCCGTAGATGCCGGCGCCGACAACGAGGACGTCAAAGACTCGGTCTTCGAGTCGCGCGAGGCTTCTCTCCATGTCCCGAATTCTATCCCAATGTCCGACGGTGCCCGCCCTTTGCATGGGATGGCCACCGGCCCCCTCGTCCGTAAGGCCCTCTCAACGAATGAGGTTGACATGGCCTGTGTTCGAACCGGCCGGAAGCGCCTGTAGGAGAACAATCAGTGACAACGTTGTTTTCTGACAGGCTCTAATCGGCGGGTGACGCTAAGATAGGGGACTGTGACCAAAGAGATCCGACGCTACTGGAACGCCCGCATCCACGACATGGACATGACCGACAAGCCAGTGGGCTCGCGGGTGTTCTTCGATGATCTGGACGAGTACCGATTCGACAAACTCCGCTACCTTCCCGGGCTGGTGGACTTCGATGGTTTCGCGCAACAGCGGCTGCTTGAGGTCGGATGCGGGATCGGCACGGATCTCGTCCGCTTCGCGCGCGGAGGGGCCAGGACCACCGGCGTCGATCTGTCGGCTACCGCCGTCAGCCTTGCGCGCCAGAACTTCGTCCACCACGATCTGAGGCCAGACGACCTGCTCGTTGGTGACGGGGAGGCGCTGCCGTTCCGCGAGGCGAGCTTCGACCTGGTCTACGCCCACGGCGTCGTCCAGTACGCGGCCCATCCCTCCGCCCTCATCCGGGAGTGCCATCGCGTGCTCAAGCCCGGGGGGACCGGCATCTTCATGGTCTACAATCGCCGCTCCTGGCTGATGGCGCTTTCCAAGGTCATGAACGTGCCCCTTGAGCATCAAGACGCTCCGGGGCTTCGACTGTTCTCTGCCAGCGAATTCCGCCGGCTGCTGGAGCCGTTCCGGCACTCCCGGATCGTGCCCGAGCGCTACCCCGTGGCGTCCCGGCTGCACAAGGGATGGAAAGGCCGGATCTACAACGAGCTCTTCGTCGGGGCCTTCAATCGACTGCCTCGTTCGTGGGTACGCCCGCTCGGCTGGCATCTGATGGCGTTCTGTCTGAAATGATCCCTCTGGCGGCCGGACGCGGGTTCAGCCGGGCGCAACGCTGATGTGATCTGTGTGTAGGGTACGAGGCCGCAAACGACAAGTGAGGGTTCCTCTCGGGTGACGGACCCCAGCGCTCCTGCGGCGCTTTGCGGAGGGGACGCTGAGCGCGGAGCTTTCCCGCGGCGGGTTGAGTGGAGTATTATAACAACACTCGGTGGTCCGTCTTGAGTGTCCATTCTTGTTTCGGAGTGACTGAATGCAGAAGAAGCGCCTCCTGTTCGGGATCGCGACCGTCATCGCGACGGCCATGGCATGCGGCGAGAAGGCGGCCACGCCGGTGTCGCCCAGCCCCACGACCAGTACCGGGTCCGACGCCGCGGCGGATGGATCGACCCTGAAATTCACGGCACCGACGCTCCAGTCGCCACCCGAGGGCGCCGTGTTGAGTAACACGACGCCGCAGTTGATCATCAACGACGCCACGGGCAAGTATGCCCAGCCCGCTTCGGCGGTCACGTACCGCTTCCAGTTGAGCACCGCCGCCGGTGCCGTGATCGAAGAGGCAGTCGAGCCCGCCGGTGCGGGCGCGGGCGGCGAGAAGCGGACCGTTCACCAGGTGCCGGCCAGCACCAACCTGGAGAGCGACACGGCCTACCGCTGGCGCGCGCGCGCGGAGGTGGGATCCTCCGTGGGGCCGTGGTCTCCACTGTTCAGCTTCACGACACCGGTCCAATCGTCGTCGACACTCAGGAACATCCCAATCAACGAGGCGGTTCAGATCATCCGCACGATCTACTCCGAACTCAACTACCGCATCGGCAGCGGGACGAGCCGAGAACAGCGCAACCTCTACCTCGAGCGGGCCGTCGCCGCTTTGCACTACGGGCATGTCCGGTTCAACCCGCTTGGCCGGGATCCGAACTGGTGCATCAAGAACGGCGGGCCGGGGCGGCCGCAGGCCGACGATGTCATCGTCCGGTGTGACTCCCGCGACGCGTGGGATCTCGTCATGGGCATCGGCGGCGACGGCTATCAGTGGCATACCGACTATATCGGGCGCCTGGCCGGCGAACAATTCGTCTACCCGCCGTCATCCTCGGCTCTGGACGCCCTGCCGCGCTGATTCCGGAAGCCGGCGTCCCTGTCCGGGTCTGGTGCGGCGACGCGGGATCCCCCACCGATTCGGGGGCGCTCGTGGCCCGTAGGGAGGAGGGCATCCTCGTGCGGGTTGCTCGAGGGCTCGCGGCACTGGGACTCTCGATTCCGCTATAACGCGACAGCCGAGAATCCAACATCTCACATGGAACGCCCGGCAGCATCAGTCAGCCAGGACCGCTTACTTCTGCGTCGCATCG
>Ga0315290_10000825_pt1 | contig 20805 bp, 22 predicted proteins | sample YL17G12_0_MG_FD_203627 | JGI IMG/M metagenome (GOLD analysis project Ga0315290, IMG submission 203627) | Sediment microbial communities from Yellowstone Lake, YNP, Wyoming, USA - YL17G12_0 | ecosystem: Environmental > Aquatic > Freshwater > Lake > Sediment | place: USA: Wyoming | collected... | reverse complement strand
TAGGGATTTGGTATTTTGTGGCATTCCTTTAATCTTCAATGGTGGATTTATGTTGGCATTTTTATAACCATATTTTTTTGGGATTTCCTTGCCATTTTTAAAAGCACTACTTTCTAAAATCAAGTCACTCATATAGATTATTAATAAATTCGACAAGTTAAATTTTACTATGATTCTAAAACGATTTTGTCATTTGAAAAAGACATTATAGAGCTACCATGTTCCTTAATTTGTTTTTTTAATTCCTTATCCATGGTGCCAATTATGGCCCTATTTTTTTTTACATAATTAATTAATTCTTTATCTGCAAAATTTCCAGAAATTGATATGATTTTGAAATTTTTTATAAAATCTCTAGTCATAAGTGCAGTTTGATTTTTTTGTGGATTTTTAATTAATTCAGAAAGTTCATTTTGAACAACTTGTGGAACAACAAAAGTGATTTGTCCTATTTCGACATCAACATTATCAATATTTTTGATTTTTCTAGTAGCTAGATGAATTAGAAAACTCGTATCGCAAATTACTTCAACCAAGTATTCCTGCTCCGATTAGTCTCCATCTATCTGTAATTCTTCTACTAATAGCCACATTACCACCTTCAAATATGCAAGCAGGTCTTCGAAGTTCAACATCTATGCTATTTGATTTTATTTTAGAGACTTTACCTAGAATTGGAGCAGTTCCAATGTTTAATCGTAATAGTTCTCCTACTTGAATTGGGAGTACTTTGGTATCTTCAGATGCTCCAACAGCAGAATCAAACAGATTTACTTCCAGTTTTATCTGTATTGAATTTTCAGGTAGTGTTTCAGGTTTTCCAATTACAGAACCTATAAAAGAGTCACTTCTTGTCATTGCAGGATCTAGTTTTGTACCAATTGCCACTAAACCACCAGGTTTTACAGAATCAACAATTCCAGCGGCTGTACCTAATGAAATAATTTCGGTCAGTAACGGCTCATATGTTTTCTTTTTTTCATCCATTATACCAGGTTTAATTTCAATTTCATCACCAACATTAAAAGTTCCCTGTGTCAAACTTCCTCCAATTACACCACCTTTGATATTTTTTAGTTTTGTGCCAGGCTTGTTGACATCAAAAGATCGTAAGACGTGCATTATTGGTTTTTTAGATTCATCTCGTTCTGGAGTCTTAATGGTAGATTCTATTGCACCAATTAATGCATCTATGTTAAGTCCAGATTGTGCAGATATTGGAATGATCGGTGCTTTTGCAGCATATGTTCCTTTAACAAATTTTGTAATTTCTTGATAATTAGCAATAGCTTCTTCATATGAAATCAAATCTATTTTATTTTGTACTATAACAATTTGTTGTATACCAAGTGTTTGAAGTGCTAAAAGATGTTCTTTAGTTTGTGGTTTAGGTACCTGTTCATTGGCAGCTACTAACAATAATGCTCCATCCATTAATGCAGAACCTGAAAGCATGTTTGCCATTAGACTTTCATGTCCTGGACTATCTACAAAACTAACAACTCTAGATAATTCACTTTCTTTTCCACAATTATTACATTTTGGGGCTGTTGAATATCCTAATGGTTCTTCACAACTTTTACATTTGTAAAATGCTGCATCTGAGTAACCAACACGAATTGTAATTCCTCGTTTTAGTTCTTGACTATGAACACTTGTCCATGAACCTGTTAATGCTTGAATAAGTGTAGTTTTACCATGATCTACATGACCTGCAGTTCCAATATTTACACATGGTTGATGACCATATTTTTTTATGTACCAATCAGGAAGTGTTTCTCTCCAATGCATCAATCAAAATGTAGAGCTGGTATATGTTAAGTTATTCTTTTTATTTATTTTTTTTAAGATTCTGCTACTACTTCAGCTGGAGCTTCTACTGGTAACTCCCCATTAAATTTACAATTTATTTGGTATATTTCTTCTGAAACAGTATTTCCGCGCATAAGTTTTCTTGCTCTTTGCCCAATTTCTGCTGCTTGTAATCCAATTCCTTTTGAAAGTAAAACATACTTTCTTGCTGAACCATGAATATCTTTTCTCATTGGTACCCCAGATTTATCACTACCACCGGTGAGTTTTAATTTTCCTTGTAATCCTACAATAGATGCATCTGTTTCATTGCCTAGTTGTAAACCCAATAATGTATTTGCATCACTATCTTTCAACTCTTTAGTGATAGATTTTCCCTTTACATCTGATACGGTAAGCTTGAAATTTGTCAAGTATTACAAAAAAAGTTGAACGACTAATTAACCTTTGGGCATTATTTTTAAATCAAGATTATTTGACATACGTATGGATGATGAAATAATATGTCCCAGATGCGATAATAAGATGATAGATATGCAAGCATGCCATATGTTTTGTCCTAAGTGTGGAGCACATTTAGATTGTTCAGATAAAGGAAATTTTTGGTAATCAAATACCAGATCTTTTTGGGATATAATTATATGACATGTTAATTGCCTGATCTTTCATAATTTCAAGGTAAGCATCATAATCTGCTTCAAAATTACAATAAGGACATTTTACATTAGTAATTTCATCATTTAAAACTGCTACTTTCTCACATTCAGGGCAACGTGCGTCCATGGTATTGTTTTTCAATCAAGATATTTAATCATAATTAATGAATTTAAGTAGGCGGAGTTAGTCTAGCTCGGTAAGATGTCAGCTTCCCAAGCTGAAGGCCGCGGGTTCAAATCCCGCATTCCGCATATTTTATAATTCTCTGATTGTTTGTTCTATAATTTTTTTGTCTTTAGCTGTTGGAAAAAGTTTCAAATAACTTTTAAGATCATTTTTTGCTTCAGAGTTCTTTTTTTGTTTCTCTCTAAGATAAGCACGGTTTTTATAAATTTTTGCAGATCTCTTAGGATTGATTTCAATGGATTTACCATAATAGATTTCAGCTTTATCAAATTGATTAGATTTTAGATAATAATTACCTAGTCCATTGTATGCAAGATAAAACATATTATTAATTTTAATACATTTTTCATAATATTGTACACAGTCATTAGAATTTTGTTCGTTAAGTAAACTTCCTAACAAATACAATGTAGTTGGGTTGTTTTGATCTAATTCAATTGCTTTTTTTAGAGATATCAAAGCTTCGGATGTATTTTTTTGTATACTTAATCTTTCAGAAATAAAACACATTCTATTTGATTTTTCACTTGAATCATTTTCTAGTTTGATAGAAGACAATACATTTGATGGAGCTAAAATTATCAACAGTCTTCCATCTTCAGACCATTCTTTATCAAAAATTTCTTGAGGAATAGCTCCTTCTTGCTGTTCACCTTTTTGATTTCCTTTCTGAATATAATGAAGGATAGTTTTCTCATTATCATCGTATCCAGATATTACTGAAGCATGTTGTGTAATTTCAGGAATTCCTGGAAGAATTACTATTGGTGGAATTCCAATGTCTATTATTTTTTTTAATTCAGACAAGGAAGAATGGATAATCTTACATGTCAACCCATGTCTTTCTGCAGATTCAATTCCTTCAATTAAGATACTTCCATTAGAAGTGGCATATTGTTTTGCAGTTTCAATAGCCTCAAACATTGGAAGTTCAATATTCCAATATTTTGAAACTACATTGATTGACAAAGGCAAGCAAATATTTTCTTCTTCTATTAAAGGAAGTAAAAGTCGATGATCCAAGGAATCCACGAGATTGAATCAAGTTTGAGGTTATTAAAATCAATCAGAGAGAACAAAACTTTTGAATTAAGTTTTTACCATCACTACTCATTTCAGGATGAAATTGAGTTCCAAAAATTGGTTTTTTATCATATTGAATAATTTCAAATTTACAGTTTTTGGATTTGCCTACTACAAGTAAAATATTTGGTAATTTAGAAATCTCAAATTCATGGCTCTCAAATACTTGTAAATCATCATTTGAAAGAAGGTTTTCTCTTTGAATGTTAATTTTTTCATTACCTTTTTGAGGAAATATAAGTTTTCGAATTGTTCCACCCAAAGTCAGAGCCAATATTTCTGCACCGTAACATATTCCCAATAGTTTCTTATCGTTTTGAATTGTATAGTTAATTATTTTAGAATTGATTTCATTTATTATTTTTTCATTTTTTCTTCGTCCAGAGAGAATAAATGAGTTGTAATTATCTAGTGATTTTAAATCTAATAGTTGAGGTGTTTGTTTTTCAAATGAGATTTTATTGTAATTTAAAAAATCAATTAAATTTTTTGTATAGATAGAACCATTATCAATGACTAGTAGCAATTAGTACATGAAAAAACTCCACCTAATTTAACGTTCTAAAATATTTTAGGCATAATTTTTAGATAAAGAATTCTTAATTATTAAATTTTTTAGAAATAATTTAATAATAATAACAATTAATTGCCTACTGCAATTGAGATATAATGCATTTCAGGAATATTGTCTTTTACAACTATTGTTCCAATATTAAGATTAGTGTCTTCTTGCCACATGAATACCCTGTCACTTCTTGGTTTCACGAAATTATCTATGAATTTAGCCAAAAAGTCTTTTGTGTCAGCACGATCATTTTCAGTAAAGAAGGATATCTCTCCTTCTTTGAATGATAATGGAATTTGTATTGATGTTGGTTCAGAAATCTCCACTCCATTTTCTTTAAATGAAGATTTTATAATATCGATTCTGTCTGATCTTCCCAATTCAATATAATTAGCATCAACTGAAGTTGAGGAACCAGCTACGCCAGATACCTTTTTTAAATATGCCTCAAATGCTTCTTCTTGAGTATCTCCTAAACCAACATAATATTCTCCAGTGAATGCTGCACCTACGGCTGCAATAGTACCAAGTTGGGCAACAACTCCTTCAGCTCCTGCAGTGTATACGGGAATAAAATATACATCATGTTCGCCTACTCGATATAGAATATTATCTCCAATCCTAGGGTTTCTCAAAAGTGTCTTTAATTCAGCAAACGCTGGATCTTTATCCAATGCTTCTCTAACTGCAGTAGGACCAATCAATTTGGTAGTAGAGTTTAATGGAACTTCATAGAATTTTATATCACCAAGATTTTTTAGATCATTTTGAACTATCATGTATCCTGCAAGATTTCTTCCTTGAGAACCTCGTAGTTCCAAAGAAAGTAAACCTATGAATTCTGTTTGATTAAAACCTGGTGGTTTTGCTTCCACATAGTAAGTCTCCAAACCTTGAGGAACTTCATAGAATTGATTTGCTTGAATGAATGTTTCAGCATCACTTACATGGTAAACATTATACATTTCTGCTTTCCAGTTAAACAATTCAACGGGATATCGTATTTGTTTTTCAAGCCAAGCTGGAATTGGTTTGAAGTGATCAGAGTATTGGCTAACAAACATTTCAGTAAAGAAATCATCACCTGTTTTCAATAGTTGAATATTACCATCATGACTATCAATTAGAGCAAATCCTACTAACCTGAGATAAGGATTTCCAGCAGACCATGGCACATCATGAGTATCAAATCCAATTATCAAAGGCATCAACCAGTAAGAATTTTTTCCATCCGTTACTGGAATAGAGTCTAATTTCTTACCAAAAAGATCATATAGAAAATAAGGATACAAAATTTTCATTCTGTCCTGAACATCTTTGTATCGCATTACGTGGACTGATTCTGCAGGAAATGAAAGTAAAAAGTTTGGTTCAAAAGCCCAGCTAAGTGGTGGAGATACATCCAATCCCCCTTTACCATTATAAGATACTCCTCCTAGTTCTGCACTAGTAGATCCTCTAGAGTTTGGATATGCGGACCAAGTTTGCTCAAAGAGACCTCCTTCACCATAATAGATTTCTCGTTGTTTGAAGAATTTACTGCTATCTACAATTTGGCCATTTGTAGCCTCAAGTGTGAGGAACCCATTTGGAACATGAGTATACACCAGATGTTCGTTATACCATTTATTTTCAAGACTAACGGAAGAAGGTAGTATAGGCTTCATTGAGGCAGTCCAGTATAATGTATTGTTAAAACGAAGAATATCGTTATCTTCAAAATCTACGTTTGGTATTAATCCAATTTCCGGTTTTAATTTAGCAAATGCTGCTTCCCAATCCCATATTCTAACTACATCAAGTACATCTTTGTTTTTATTTACATAATTTTTTATATTATTTGTGGATACAGATTGCAATTTTACATCATGTGTGTATTCTTTAATATCATTTAGTTGACCAATGTAACGATTGACACCAATTTGTTGAGCAGTGTAAGGTCCCAAGTATTCAATTTTTTTGGCATCTGCAATACTGTTATTGACAGCTACTAATCCGCCAATAATAACTGCAATTGCAATAACTGTTAGAATTCTAATATATACATCTTTTTTAAACATGTGAGTGAGAACATGTGCTCTTATTCTGTCTACAATTGAAAAAGCTAAAAGAGCAAACCCGATTATCAATGTTCCACCGATGATGTATCTTGTATTGTAATCAATTTGATCAGTAAAAAATAAATTAAAACCTAACCACAATACACTTACACCAATTATGGTTTCTATAGTTGAAACATAATTGAGGTATCTTGGTTTTCCACTTTTTGAATCTTGAAGATACGAAGTAATGACATTAATAATTTTATGAATGCCCACATACAAAACTAAACGAAGTCCAATTGCCATAAGAATTGGAGGTAAAAGAATTACTAGTGATGGAATCATTGGAATGACTTGTTTAACTGCATAGTTAGGATCAGTAGGTGTTACAAACGGTAAAGAAAATAGATTGGATAAATTTTCTAAGCCTAGATTATTTCCATCAATAAAAGATATTGCTGCAAATCCAAACATAATATTTACAAAAAATGCTCCAAAGAGCAAAATTTTTGTAATTTGCCAAATGACAAATTGTAGTGGACTAAGATTATAATCCTTAAAGCTTGGAATGTTATTTGAGATTGATTGTTGGGCGCTTTTTCCTATAAATCCAATAGCTGTGTGAATGCCATACCAAAAGATAGATGATCTTCCAATGATGTTTACTCGTACCAGAGCAATTGCTGAAAGGATGATAGCTGAGACTAGGGAATAATACAGTGGTTTACTAAATTGTTCTCCAAATTCGGTAAAATTCATCGATAAAATTACAGCCTGATTTCCAGCAACTGTAAATATTACAATAGCAATTATAGCAACTATAAGTAATCTGGCGAATTTTCCTGTATCAGGAGGTGGAGCTTGCTTGTCAGTGGAGGCGCTATACAAAATCAACGTTTCTTGTTACTCGGTAAATTAATGTCTTACCAGCAAAAATTAGGGATTTGGCATTACTTTTGAAATTATTTTACTCTGATTTTGATATTATTAGTTAATAGATTTGATTTAAAAAAAATTAAGAGATTGTCGCCAAGTTTTTGCAAATCATGTATACTGCAGCATATATAGGAATAGACACTTTTTCATTAAAGTACGGACCAAATTTTCTGTTTTTTATCTTAAATTCAATAGGGCAATTAGCCATTACTTCTACTGAATTTTCGCTAAGAAATGAGGCTTCTGTATAGGGATCAAATTTTACAAGATCATTACAGAAAATTTTTGTCAGTCCACTTTTACTATTTAATGATCCTGGAAGTCTAAATATTCTATGAATATCCATCGTTACATTAGGATCAATCTTAGCTCCGATTTTATCAGAGATGTTTTCTAGAGTTTTTTGAAAAGAAGAGTATCCATTAGCAATTAATTCTGAGATTATTTTTGATCGTTTTGATTTTGAACCATACATCTCTTTTGAAAATCTTCCTCTCCATCCTTTTTCTTCAAAATCTGGAAATGATGAACGATTTGGTCTAAATTTTTTCATTCCAAAAGTTTCGGGGATTACTCCATTAAACATTATGTAATCTGTTAACTCTGATCTTTCCCTTGAACCTAGTTGTTGAAATTGTGAATTATACACATACACATGAAACCCTTCATTACCAGAGAAATAAACATGAATATTATTTTGTTGAACATCCAGATCTTTAATTAGAATTTTTGATAATTTGGATACTTCATTTTTAGAGCCATCGATGCAATTTTTGCATGGGAGTGATTTTTTTTCTAATTTTATAGAATTACACTTACTACAATTATTACTGTTAGTAGATATTTCATTGCATTCATTACATTTGGAAATTGTATGATTTTTTCTACATTCTAGATTTAGATCTTTGGCATCAATATCAAAAATTAGATCTGCTTCCTTCCAATTTTTTTCATTCATAGGTAAATTTGGAAAAGAGTAACATGCATTAGAGCAATAGACATCAGATGGAATATTTTTCATCAGTAAAAGATGTAACTCTTGGTCATCTTTAATTGAGATATGTCGTGTCATACCAGAATTAAATTTTTGAAATCCAAATTCTCGCTCAGAAGTTCTGTTTGGGACACGGATAAGATCAAAATGCTCAAAATAGTATTTCTTGAAAGAATCCTCTAGAAATTTTATATCATTTTCTTGCATTAGACTCTCTTTTTTCCAAATTGAAGTGGGTTTAGGATATTATCACATTCTGGTATTGCAAAACACAAATTTTGTGTATTGAGTTTTTCACATGAAGGACATGAATAGTGAGTACCACTTCCTGAAGTTCCTGCCAAATGATTTAGTTGGTAAAGAGTAACTCGTTCATTGTAATCAGGTGCATTTTTGAATAATGGTGCAATTTTTTCTACTGATTGACCTTTTGATAACAGAAATGTTGCAAGCATAAATCTTCCAGAGTGTGGGAGATTTTCACCTTTTTCAAGAATTTCAATGGCATGTTTTATGCATGGTGGATATTCTCCAGTAGTTACAGTGAAAGTTGTAAACTTTTTAGACATGAAAATTAATTTGTTGACTGGTTCTTCAAAACCCGAGATCATTGGCGGTGTTTTTGCATTAATAATTTTAGAGCTGATATAAGTTCCCAATTCTTTTCGAATTAATCTGACTGTTTCGTGTGGAGTAAGAAAGACCAAACCATTTTCTACATGTCTGTTTATTAATTTCCATTCTCTTTCATGAAAGTTTATTGAATGCTTGAGATAATCGGATACTGGTATTACAAAATAATCATCCTGTTTTTTTACCTGAACTGAAAACAAATCATCAATAATTCTAATTGCCAATTGTTTTTTTGATTCATCAGAGATATTTGCCAAATCCTTTTCTAGGTATTTTTCTGCATGTCTTGCTTCGGCAAGTGCAAATCTTTTGATTAGTGTGGTCATGCCACTTAATTTGAGCAATACAATGGCTAAAAGAAAAGAGAATACCTCTCTTGGAAGTGCAGCTTGATTTGATGCTTGATCTCCTATCAAATCAGAGTGGTATATTTTTCCATCTGCGGCCACTTCAATTCGATTAAATGCCTTTTCCACCAATGATTTCAAATCGGGATCAGTTCCAAATTGCTCCAGTGTAAAGCCTTTATCTTTTAGATATTGACCAGCATCTGCCAAAAAGGGGTATTTTGCAATTTCATCCTGTCCAAGTGCAAGCATGAATAGTGATTAATGACAATTACATAAAAATCTGATTTTAATTTTCCAAGCAAATGCTGATTTAAATTATGTTTAGTTAAAGTTGCGATATATGCAGATCGGTTGCCATGTTTCGATCTCAGGTTCAGTTGACAAAGCAGTAGATAATGCCGTAGAAAGAGAGTGTTCTGCTTTTCAGATATTTACTAGAAATCCAAGAGGATGGCATGCAAAAGATATTTCAGATGGTGATATTACAAATTTCAAAGGGAAATTAAAAGCAAGTAAGATAGATAGATTTGCAACATGTGCTCATATGCCGTATTTACCAAATCTATCCACACCAAAAGAAGATGGATTTGATAAATCAGTAAACACACTGATTGGTGAAGTTGAGAGATGTGCAAAGTTAGGCATTCCATATTTAGTTACACATCTTGGCAGCCATTTAGGGACAGGTGAAGAGGCAGGAATCAAACAACTAGTTAAAGGATTAAACAAGGCAGGACAAACAAAAAATGATGTTATGATTTTACTAGAAAACACTGCCGGGCAAAAAAATTCTGTTGGCGCAAATTTTGAGCAGTTAGCAGAGATATTTAATCAGTTAAAGTCTGCAAAAAAATTTGGTGTTTGTCTTGATACATGTCATGCATTTGTTTCTGGTTATGATCTAAGAACAGAAAAATCAGTCAAAGACACTTTTGTAAAATTTGATGATACGGTTGGATTTGAAAATTTAAAGATTTTACACCTTAATGATGCCAAAGGGGAAATTGGTTGCAATCTCGATAGACATTATCATATAGGGTTAGGCAATATTGGAGAAAAAGGATTAGCAGAGGTGATAAAAACTGCAAACAAGAAAAAGATTCCAATAATTTTAGAAACTCCAATTGATGATGTTAGAGATGATTTTGAAAACATAAGAAAAGTCAAGGAGTTGGCGTAGGAATTTATTCAGTTAATGGTGAAATGGTACAATGAATTATGAAGACGTAATGAAATTAGCACTTGAGCGTGGATTTTACTTTCCTAGCTGTGAGATTTATGCAGATGCCCAAGCAGGTTTTTGGGAATATGGGCCTTGTGGTGTAAGTTTAAAAAATAAATTTCTAGAGTTATGGCGAAGAGAACTAATCAGAAGAGATGGTATGATGGAAATTGATGGTTCACAGATAATGTCAAAATCTGTATTTGAGGCATCAGGACACTTGGGAAATTTTGCAGATCCAATAATAAAATGTATAAAATGCAAGGCAACTTTTAGGGCAGACAGGACTATTTCTGAAATCTTAAAAATAGATATTCCTGAAAGGGCCGATTTGGAGAAGTTTGATAATGCAATTTTGCAAAACAACATCAAATGTCCAAAATGTAAAGGGGATTTTGAAAATACCAAAAAATTCAACATGATGTTCAAAGTTGAAATCGGTCCAGAGGAAGAACCTGCATATCTTAGACCTGAGACATGTCAATCTATCTTTGTTGATTTTCCAAGACTGTTTAAGACTATGAGAGGTAAGCTGCCACTTGGAATTGCTCAAGTAGGTAAAAGCTTTAGAAATGAGATATCACCAAGACAAAGTTTGTTGCGTCTTCGTGAATTTTATCAGGCAGAGATTGAAGTGTTTTGCAATCCAACAAAATTAGATGTGATGGAAAAGTTTTCTGAAGTCGCAGATACAATAATTAGAATTCAAGTCGATTCTAAACTCCAAGTAATGACATGTAAAGAAGCAGTAGAATCAAAGATAATTCCAAACAAGTTTGTAGCATATTATTTAGCAATATTAATTGAGTTTTATGAGAAAGCTGGAATTGATGTAACAAAAAGTAGGTTTAGAAAACTAGGTGATAAGGAAAAAGCATTCTATGCGCAAGTTGCATTTGATTTTGAAGTTGAAACTACAATAGGTTGGCTTGAATTAGTTGCATGTAATTACAGATCAGACTATGATTTATCTAGTCATGCAAAGAAGAGTAAAGAGAAATTTGAAGTAATGGATAATGATGAGAAAGTGCTACCACATGTTTTTGAGATTTCAATGGGAATTGATCGTAGTCTTTACACAATCCTTGAGCATTCACTTTATGAGGATAAAGAAAATGAAAGAATCGTATTATCTCTAAAACCATATTTGGCTCCCATACACATTGGTATTCTTTCATTGATAAAAAAAGACGGATTAAAAGAAAAGACAGATGAGATATATCTTCAGATCAAAAGGAAATATGATGTATTTTTAGATCATTCCGGTGCGATAGGAAGAAGATACAGAAGACTAGATGAGATAGGCGTACCATTTGCTATTACTGTTGATCATCAAACTTTGGAAGACCAAACCGTAACATTGCGTAAAAGAGACTCAATGGAGCAAAACAGAATCAAGATTTCAGGGATTGACTCTATTCTTTCTAAATTCATTGCCTATCCATAATTTTTTTAAAATAAAATAAAAAGTGACAGTCGTCTTTCCTAAATTCTAGTATGTAGAAGTAGAGGATTGGGACGATAGTCCAGTTGGTGTTGGTACAGATGGGAATTTGTCTCCAACCTGTTGCTCTGCTACTGCAGATGCTTCTTGTAGGATTCTTTCGGTTTCCTCACTTGAAGCGCCAGTCTCCATGCTAAATGAGTCTCCTGCAAGGGAATCCATCATTAGACCATTGAGTGTCTGTGTCATGGAATTCAATTCTGAGTCTGCTTCTGGCATGAATCTTCCTAGTGATGACTTCAATCCCTTCATTGTAGACATCGCTGGGCCGATTGCCACCATAGCATCGCCTAGATCATGAATAGTTGTCAGTCTTAATTGGACTTGTTCCAATGACATTCTTGCATTGCCGAGCATCTTTGTAACCTTACGAATTTCAGCTAATTCATTTGACAAAACTCTGCTTGTACTGGTATCATGTTGCTGCATTGCAGTCACGACTCTCTGGAAGAGTTGCGCGTCTCTTTCATGCAGTTTTCCAAGCATAGAGTCCATTTTTGATATCTGGACTTGTAGTTTGTTTACTGCGGTTTGGATTCGTGGTTTTAATGCACCTTGAGGTTTTATTGTCTCACGGAGTTTGTCGGTTACACCTGGTGTCTCCTGTCGAGCCCAAGTCTTATCGAAGTTTGGCATGTCGTATAATTTAGAAATTAGCTCTTAATCGACAGAGTAAATTTAGATAAACTTTAGAGTGAATTTAGCTAACAAACTAATTCTAGACATAAATTCAACAATTTATGGTAAAGATAGCAGTTTTTGATTCTGGACTGGGCTCTTTATCAATAATTAATGCAATACAAAAGATCTGTAAATCAGAAATTATCTATTTTGCAGACCAGAAAAATTTTCCATATGGAAAAAAATCAAAAAAGCAACTAGAGATAATTATTAAACAAACAATAAAACTATTAGACGAAAATTTTGCCCCAGATCTAATTGTAATGGCATCAAATACTCCAAGTTTGATGGTAAAAATTACAAACAGAAAAGTAGTTGGAGTAAATCCACCAATAAGAGAAGCTATGACGCTTTCTAAAACAAAAAATATTGCAATACTTGGAACAAGAGCTGCAATTAAAAGTAAAAGTTTGTCAAGTTACATAAAAAAATTTAATTTTTCAAAAGACAAAAAAATTTACAAAGTAAATTCATCTGCACTAATAGAGGTTGTAGAATCAAATAAGTTTGTTACAGATAAAATGCACTGTAAAAAAATTATTAAAAAAATTCTTGGTGATGTTTTTAAAAATAAAATAGATGTGGCTACTTTATCAAGTACACACTTGTCATTTTTAAAATTATTATTAAGTTCAGAATTTCCACAAGTAAAGTTTATTGATTCTGCAGATATTGTAGCAAGTAAAGTTCTTACAAATATTAAAAAAAATAAATCAAAGAAAAATACAATTAAAATTTTTACGTCTGGGAATGTAAAACTTTTTGAAAAGAATCTAAATAAAATCAGAATAAGAAACAAAGTAAATTTTTTGTCTACTTAACTTTTGCCTTTCTGTATCCATGACTAAATTTCTTATCATATAGTTTTGAATACTCGTAAGTTTTTGGATCAATAACATTGCTAATAATTACAATTGCAGTTCGTGTTATTTTTTCATTTTTAACTTTTTTTACAATATCATTTAGTGTACCTTTGATAATTTTTTGATCGTTCCAGCTTGCTCTGTACACCACAGCGACAGGTGTAGATTTTTTGTATCCACCAGCAACTGCTTCTTTTACAATATTAGAAAGTAGATGAACACTAAGATAAAAAATTAAAGTTGCTTTGTGTTTTGCAAGCTCAGAAATTTTTTCTCGTTTTGGTACTTTAGTTCTAGACTCTGCTCTTGTTACAATAATGGTTTGAGTTACACCTGGGAGTGTAAGTTGAATTCCTAGTGCAGCGGCTGAGGCTAAAAATGCAGTAATACCAGGAACTACTATGGATTCAATTCCTTTTTTTTCTAGATTATCTATTTGTTCTTTGATTGCTCCATAAATTGATGGATCACCATCATGTAATCTAACAACTAGTTTGTCACTCTTTGCGTTTTTGTAAAGCAGATCAAAGATTTCTTCTCTGACCAAACCAGCAGCATCATATAGTTCACCTTTCTTGCATAATTTTAAAATTGGAGGTGGAATTAGAGATCCTGAATAAACTACAACATCTGCTTTTTGAATTAATTTTTTGGCTTTGATTGTAATTAGTTCTGGATCGCCTGGGCCACATCCAACAAAGTAAACCTTAGACACGCTTTACCACCAAGATTGAAAAATATTTTGTAGTTAGTGTTCCGTCATTTACTTCGCCTAGAGTTAGTTTTCTAATAATTTCATTTTCTGTTCCAAGATCTTGTCCAATTGCAAAAATAGAATTATCAGGAAAGCCAGCTTCTTTTAGCAAATCAATTACTTTATCAAAATATCTACCGTCTTTTAAAAAAACCATTGTTTCAGAATTTTTTGCAATCTCTTTTACTGTACTTAAATCATAACACGATGGAATTATTGCAACTTTTTCTGCGCCTTCTGCAATGCTTACACCTACTTTAGCTGCAAAAGTAAACATGGAAACAATTCCTGGAATTACACTGATTTTTATTTCCGGATGATTTAGTTCAATGTCTTTATGCATGTAAATCCAAGTACTGTACAAATATGGATCACCTATTGTAAGATATACAACATTTTTTCCGGTTAAAACTTTTTCAGCCATAATTTTTGCATTTTTTTTCCATGTTGCTTCAAGAATGTCTTTGTCTTTGGTCATTGGAAAGATCAATTTTATTATCTCTTGGTTTTTTGATTTGTCAATTAGTGAGGATATGATAGAGAATGCAATGCTTGGTCTGTCTTCACTTGAGGCGGGACACATTATGGTATCGGCATTTTGAATTGCCTTGGCAGCCTTTACTGTAAGTAATTCAGGATCGCCAGGACCGACTCCTATTCCAATTAATTCGGGCATGAAAAATATTGTCTTATTCCCAATTAAAAATCTAGATTAGATTTTTGTTGCAGAAATTATTGTGACTGGATTTCTAGCAAGCATCATGGTACCTTTTGAGGTCTTTCTGCTCTTAGAGATGGCGACTAGAGTAATATCTACTGAATCAAATTGTAATTTCTCAAGAACTTGCAAGACAGAGTATAAAGTCTCAATTAAGATAATTCCGATAACAATTCTTCCTCCAGATTTGAGTTTGTTCTGGCATAGCTTAACAATTTCTTCCGTATCGCCTCCAGTTCCTCCTACAAATATGGCATTAGCTTGACCAAGTTCTAAGATCTTTTCTTTTGCGTTACCAAGCATTACAGAAATATTTGTTAATCCAAATTTTTCAATATTTTTTTTTGTTAATTCAATTGCATTGGGGTCATAGTCTATTGCAATTACTTTACCTGATTCAACTTGAATTGCCGCTTCAATAGATATTGAACCACTTCCACATCCAATATCATATACTGTGTATCCTGAACAAAGTCTTGCTTTACTAATTTGGATAACTCGTATCTCTTCTTTTGTTATTGGTACGTTCTCAGAACGCTCAAAAGCATCATCTGGAATCCCCGGTGTTTTATAATTCCACATAAACCAAAACCAATATTTGTTATGACAGTGGAGAAGGAATACCAGTTGAGACGGTACCTGCGTGTACTATAGTATATGTTAGAATCCAGACAAACAAATATAGGAAAATATAACTTCCTATGCCTTGTGTTACAATCTTTTTTCTATCAGATGATGGTAATTGCATATTCATTGATTTTGCAATGAATATAGTTACAATAAAGATAATGATCATAAATACAATTGATGCCCATCTTCTCTCTTCTCCCTGAATATTTTCAAAGAGGAAAGTTGCAAGAGTACCAGCAATTACTGCAAAACCCACCCTCAACCAAAACAGTTTGTCTAAGTTCTTATCTTTTTCACTTTTTCCTTCTTGATTTACTATAGGTTCTGAAGTTTCAGAATCACTTGATTCTGTCTCTGGAATTTCGTTATTTTCCTCTTTAATTGATTCTTTTTTAGAATCTTTAGAATCAGGTGTGGGTTCAGATTTCTTTTTTTTAAATTTTGCCAAGTAAATTTCTAGGTTGACTTTATTTAGCCTTGTTTAAAATCTTTGGTCACAAAACGAGCATAAAATAGAGTAAGAGTATAATTTCGGATACAGGATAGACTGTTGTGACTCTCGCAGGAATAGAACTTCGTTATTTAGTGGATCAAATTTCAGAGGCAACACAGGATTACTATGTAAGTAATATCTATGGGGTTACAAAAGATAGCATATTATTCAAACTTCATCATACTGAAAAATCAGATATTTTTATGATGATATCTACGTCTGGTGTTTGGTTAACATCTGTAAAAATTGAGCAAATGGAACCAAACAGACTACTAAAAAGATTACGAAGTGATCTGTTACGATTAAAACTAAAAAAAGTTGAGCAGATCGCGTCAGAAAGAATTACGTATTTTACTTTTGCTGGATTTGACAAGGAGTTTGTGATTGTTGGTGAATTTTTTGGTGAAGGAAATATTTTGCTCTGTAATAATGAGATGAAGATTCTTGCATTGCAACATTCTATTGATGTAAGACACAGGAGGCTTGGTGTGGGTTTAGTGTATACACCACCACCTATGAACGGTTTGGATGTAATCAAGATAACAGAGTTAGACTTTGAAGAACTAAAGACATCAGATCTGGCTGCAGCAAAATGGCTTGGGCGAACATTGGGGTTACCAAAAAAATATGTCGAAGGCATATTTGAAATATCTAACATTGATTCAAAATGTACAGGAAGCAATCTGACATCTGAACAGATAAAGAATCTCTATGATACGACAAAAAATATTGTTACAAATGTTGTTACAGGCAAACATGAACCGGTAATTATCAGAAATGAAAAAACTGAAATCATTCCTATTAGATTAGGAAAGTTAGATGATAAATGCACTGTTGTCAATAGCTTCATCAAAGGTTTGGATACTGTTTTTACAGAAAATCTTGTGGAGATAGGCAAGTCAATTCAAACGGATGGTTCTGATAAGAAAATAAAAGAACTTGAAAGTCAGCTAGCAGAACAAGAAAAGGCAATAGATACAGTAAAAGAAAAATCAAGTCACATAACTAATGTTGCCAATTCACTTTTTGAGATGATCTCAAAAGGTATCACATCGATTGAAGATTCGAGGACTCAGGAAATTTTGGTAGGTCATAATTCTAAACTGATTAAAGAGAAAGGAATTACACTTATCATAGTTGATGACGAAAAGATAAAGATAAACTCACAGTCTCCACTGCAATCAATTGCATCAGTATTGTTTAATGAAGCAAAACGAAAATCAGGTGCAATAAAGTCAATTGAGCAAATTAAAATTAATACACAGAAAAAACTAGCAAAGTTACAAAATAAAGCTGAAACAGAAAAAGATTCAGTTTCATTTGCAGAAATTAGAAAAAAGAACTGGTATGAAAGGTATAGATGGTTTTTCACATCAGATGGAATTCTTGCAATAGGTGGTAGAGATGCTCCTTCAAATTCTGCTGTAGTAAGAAAACATTTAGGAAAAAATGATAAGATATTTCATGGTGATATTTTTGGATCTCCTTTTTTCATTCTAAAGGATGCAGAAAATCCGCCTACAGCTAGTTTGAATGAAGTTGCTCATGCAACTGTTTGTTTCAGCAGAGCATGGAGAGAAGGTATGTATGGTGTTAGTGCATATTGGGTAGAACCAGAACAAGTCAAAAAATCGGCCCCAAGCGGACAATTTCTTCCAAAAGGATCATTTAGTATAGAAGGACAACGAAATTTTGTCAAGGTATCTACTCTCAAATTGGCTGTCGGAATAATACCGCAGGAAGACGACTATGTTGTGACATGTGGTCCTCCTCAAACAATTAAAAAAAATTCTATTTGTTATGCTATAATTGAGCCACATGGAGCAGATATGGTAGACAGTGCAAAAAAAATTAGACTGGAATTTTTAAAACTGGAAGAAGAGATTACAAAGAAAATAAACATAGATGATTTTGTTCGTGCTCTTCCAGCAGGAGCAAGTCAGATTACAGAAGTAGGTTTAGGAGATGCTTCTTAAAACAGAAAGTGAACCAACATTTTTTGTTGATGCTATGTTGGGAAATATTGCAAGAAAGTTAAGATTGCTAGGCTATGATTCACAATACTTTTCAGATATTGATGATGAAAAATTAATTGATGGTGCAAGAAAAGAAAAAAGAATAATCATTTTAAAGGATGAAGAATTAATTAAAAGAACACAGAAACTTGGCATAAGATCAATCCATATCACAAAAGAAGAAGAGGTTGAACAGTTTTTTGAAATAATTAATAGTGCAAATTTGAAAAGAATTCAAATAATGGAAATATAGCAAGATGTCCCAAATGTAATTCATTAATTGAATCAGTTGGTAAAGACATCGTCAAGGAAAAAATCCCACAAGTAGTTTTAGAGTCAGATGACGAGTTCTGGAGATGCAAGTGTTGCAATCAGGTTTACTGGGAAGGTACACATATTAAAAATCTACAAGAGTTTGTAGGTAAGGTAAATGAAAGATTACAACAATCTATCAGAAGATGATGGTCATATTCTTGTAAAAACTGCAAGAATGATTGTTACTGAATATCTAAAAAATGGTACAAAGCCAAAACTAGAAAAAGAATTTAAAAATGATTTTTCTTTTAAATCAGGTGTATTTGTTACTTTGAATAGTACTCTAGGATTAAGAGGGTGTATTGGATATTCATTACCAGATAAATCGTTGTTTAATGGATTAGAGGATGCAGCAATTTCAGCTGCAATAAAAGACCCAAGATTTCCTCCTGTTAATTATAAAGAACTTGATTCAATTACATTTGAAGTAACTGTGCTTACACCACCCAAGAAAATTATTGTGAGTAAACCTGAAGAATACTTGTCAAAGATCAAAGTAGGAAGAGATGGATTGATTGTTAAACATGGATTTTATTCTGGTTTGCTTTTGCCACAGGTTCCAATTGAGTACGGATGGAATGAAGAAGAATTTTTAGAATATACATGTGAAAAAGCTGGATTGTCAAAAAATTATTGGAAAAATCCAGAGACGGAGATTCAGAAATTTGAAGGGATTATTTTCAAAGAAGAAAATCCAAATGGTACAGTCATTAGAGAAATATTATAGGATTAAAAGATTCAGTATCTAATGCAATTTTTTGTCCAGTTTGAAGTGATGAAAACTCCTCATCAGTCACTATTACAAGTGGAATGTTAGCTAGAGCACATCCCGTTGCAACAGTAAGATCTGCTTTTTGACAAATCATTGCAAGTGGTGCATTGTTATTAGATTTGATAGAGTAGATAGTATATGCACCTACACTGCTTCCAACACCGTTTGGAAATACTAGGATACTGTCTTTGATGGATTTATCAAAGAGATCATGATTTTTCTCGCTAATGATCCCGGTTTTTTTATCAACCGTGCCTAGAAAATTAATTGGGTGTTGTGATTTTAGGATTATTCCTTGTGTTTTTCCTTGAACTAGGATTTTCATCTTGTATCATCTTCAATTATTTGAGATAGTGATTTTAGATTGACATCTACGCCGTTAGAATTTTTCAAATAGTATGCTCCTTTGATGCTGTTTGTAGTGACTGAATCAACATTATCTTTACTGATCAAAGGAGTAAGACATGTGCAGCAATCAGCAAGAATCTCACATCCAGCTCGTTCCAGTTCATTAGTATAACCAATCTTTCTTGCTTGCTCCTTTACTGTTCTAGGACAAAAAATCATACATCTTTTTTTAAAGGAACGACCCTTTAGTTTACCAGTAAGATCAGAAATTTCTTCTAGACCCAACTGAGGACTGCCAAGTGTGATTAGATCACCTTTTTCTGCAGTGTTTAGTTCATCATGAATTTCGTTCATCTCTTTTTTATCAAAATCTACTTTTTCACAACCAGGATCCCCATCGCCAAAAAGAAATTTGGCGCATGTCCCAGAAGTTCCCATTCCACCACACAATGCTTTGCAGCTACGTCTATCCATTTCTCCGACACCTGATATATTTACAGAATTATTTCCAACTTTGCCTGCAAAAAATCCAAGCATCCCATATATCATCTCATTTGGATTATCTACCTTCATTCTAATTGTTAGGTTTGGAAAATCCTCTTTTCTTAGTGAGGAGTATGGACTTTTTCCAGTAATTGCACTTGCAAGTGCGCTAAATGCGCTTTCCTTGTTAGTTTTTAGATTATCAAATGAATTTGCGTGAATTGCAGCATTGCTTTCTGCAAAAGATACTTGTGTTCCCTCTTTTGGTATATCAAAAATTTCGTATGGAATACAGGAAAATGATGGAGTTACTCCCATTGTTTCATATGATTTTCTAATGGAGAGTTGTTTTGAAATAAAATTATCATCCAGACCATAATTTGATACATTATCAATGTCAAACCCCATTGGATTAAGAGTTGTTTTGACTTTGACTTTAGCATTTTTGCTGATACCTGATAAAAATTCCTCGCCTGCATCTCCAATTGTATTATAGTTTACACCAGAAAGATGTGCCCATTCAATTGGAATTAGTTTATCTGCGTCTGTGGCCTCACCTGTTGCAAGCAAAATTCTATATGCCATCTGCATAATTTCGCCTTGTTCACCTTTTAGTGCAGATTCTTCTTCTCTTGTTAACTCCAACAGTACCAGTTTAACTATTACAGATATAATACTTGTACGTAAAATTTCATACAGAGATGCAAAAAATTCTTCTTGGAATGATGGATACTATGATTTCCATAAAG